>SAMEA3663209__coassemble_909_pt1 | contig 10347 bp, 7 predicted proteins | sample SAMEA3663209__metabat2_high_PE_010 | metagenome-assembled genome bin SAMEA3663209 (sample SAMEA3663209) | pig gut metagenome | biome: pig gut; feature: pig-associated habitat; material: faeces | place: China | collected 2013 | reverse complement strand
TGTTGTAGTCGCCGCCACGGCACACGACGCGCATCCGGCCCGCAAAGATGCAGCCGCTTATCTGCGCGCGCGTGGCGTAGCCGGCTATGGCGCCCACGTGCACGAAGCCCGTGGCCTCGACGCTGATGGAGCACGACTCGTCGAGCCAGAGGTTGACGAGCTGGGCCGGCAGCTGCGCCGAGGCTCCGCAGACGTAGCCGAACAGCCCGACGTGGCAGTGGTGATGCGCAGATTGCTGATGCGGCGGTGGTTGCCGTCGACGCGGCCGGCAAACGGGTGTGCCAGACTGCCGATGGGCATGAACGGGAATCCGCCGAAGTCGAGATCGGCCTCGATGGAAAAGTAGCGCTTGGCGTAGCGTTCGCCGGCGGCCACCTGCCGGGCCACGTAGGCCAGCTGCGCCGGCGTGGTGATGCGATAGGGCCGGGTCCGCGTGCCGGTGCTCTGCGCGTCGACGGGGAACGCCTCGGCCGTCACGCCGTCCCATGCATTGGCGGCGCAGGCCGCAAGGGCGAGCGCGAGCATCAGTATCAGGGTTAATGTTCTGGTCATGATTCTGTCGGTTTTTTTTTGGGGGAGCCGCACGGCAGCGTCGGCGGCCCGCATACACACAAGAAAAAGCCCTTTGCCCGCCACTGCTGCGACCGACAAAGGGCTACCTTATCATTTAAATAGTCCCGAGACTCCGCAGCCGCCCGTCGCCTGAGCGCGGCCGGCACCGGGGCGCCTTGGCTCTTATTTCAGCCGGGCCTTGATGGCCTTGGTGGCCTCTTCGTATCCGGGCTTTTCGAGCAGGGCGAACATATTCTTCTTGTAGGCCTCCACGCCCGGCTGGTTGAACGGATTGACGCCCAGCACGTAGCCGCTGATGCCGCAGGCCTTCTCGAAGAAGTAGATGAGCTGGCCCAGATAGTACTCGTTGAGCTCGGGCACCTCGACGTGGATATTGGGCACGCCGCCGTCGGTGTGGGCAATCAGAGTGCCGAGCTCGGCCATCTTGTTGACCTCATCGACGCGCTTGCCTGCCAGGAAGTTGAGCGAGTCGAGGTTGTCGGCGTCGGTCGGGATGACCACCTTGCGGGCAGGCGTCCTGACTGACACCACCGTTTCGAAAATGTTGCGCACGCCTTCCTGAATCCACTGTCCCATCGAGTGCAGGTCGGTGGTGAAGTCGACGCCGGCCGGGAAGATGCCCTTGCCGTCCTTGCCCTCGCTCTCGCCGTAGAGCTGCTTCCACCACTCGGTGAAGTAGTGCAGCTTGGGCTGGTAGTTGACAAGTATTTCAATGGCCTTGCCCTTGCGGTAGAGCGCGTTGCGCACGGCGGCGTAGATGCACGACAGGTTCTTGTCGAACGGCACTTCGGGTGCTGTGGCGGCCTCCATGTCCTTGGCGCCGGCCACCAGCTTGCGGATGTCGTATCCGGCTATGGCAATCGGGATGAGGCCCACGGGAGTCAGCACCGAGAAGCGTCCGCCCACGTTGTCGGGAATCACGAAGGTCTTGTAGCCCTCGCGGTCGGCCAGCGTGCGCAGCGCGCCTTTGGCCTTGTCGGTGACGGCAATGATGCGGTCCTTGGCTTCGGCCTTGCCGAACTTGCGCTCAACCATTTCCTTGAGCAGGCGGAAGGCTATGGCAGGCTCGGTAGTGGTGCCCGACTTGGAGATGACCACCACGCCGAACGACTTGTCGTCGAGAAACTCGAGAAGCTCGGCCGTGTAGTCCTCGCCGATGTTCTGGCCGGCGAATATCATGGTCGGACGGCCCTTGACCGGCTGCATGGCCGCAAAGCTGCTCTGCAGTCCGTCGATGACGGCTCGGGCGCCCAGATAGCTGCCGCCGATGCCCACCACCACCACATAGTCGGCCAGGCTGCGCATGGCGGCTGCGGCCGTTTCGATTTCGGCAAATTCGGCTTCGCTGATCGAGCTCGGCAGACTGAGCCAGCCCAGGAAGTCGTTGCCCGCACCGTCGCCCTTGTGCAGGGTGCTGACCGATGCCTCGACTTCGGCTTTCATTGCGTCTATTTCGCTCTGCGGCACAAACGAGGCCACGCGCGAGATGTCTAACTTCAAAGTTTCCATTGTTTGCTGTGTTTTATTTTTGTTTGTGAAGGTTTGCTTTCTCACCGGCTGTCAGCGCAGCTGCTCGGTCAGCAGCACTATTTCGATTACGGGCGACACCTTTTCGTAGATGATGTTGTAGACGGCGTCGGTTATCGGCATGCTGACCTGATACTTGTCGTTGATCTGATGGATGCTGCGCACGGCATAGTAGCCCTCGGCAATCATCAGCATCTCCATCTGCGCCGACTTGACCGAGTAGCCCTTGCCCAGCATGGTGCCGAAGGTGCGGTTGCGGCTGAACTGCGAATAGCACGTCACCAGCAGGTCGCCGAGGTAGGCCGAGCTCTTGATGTCGCGCATGATGGGGTGCACCGTGTCGACGAAGCGCTTTATTTCCTGGATGGCGTTGGAGATGAGCACCGCCTGGAAGTTGTCGCCATAGCCCAGCCCGTGGCAGATGCCCGAGGCTATGGCCATGATGTTCTTGAGCACGGCCGAATATTCGGTGCCGTAGATGTCGTCGGAGACGGTGGTCTTGATGAACGGGCAGTTGAGCAGCATGGTGAACTCGCGCGCGAGCTTGAGGTCCTGGCAGGCTATGGTCAGATACGACAGCCGCTCCAGAGCCACCTCCTCGGCGTGGCACGGCCCGCTGATGACGCCGATGCGGTCGATGGGGATGCTGTAGGTGCGGTTGAGCCAGCTGCCCACTATCATGTTCTCGTCGGGTATCAGGCCCTTGATGGCGGAGATGACGTATTTGCCCGAGAGGTCTTCGGTGAGCGTCTGCAGCGACGACTTGAGGAAGGCCGACGGCACGGCGAAGATGAGCACGTCGGAGTTGCGCACCACCTCGTTCACGTCGCTCGAAAAGCTGATTTTGGCTGTATCGAACTTGACGGAGGTCAGATAGTTGGGGTTGCGCCCCGTGCGGCAGAAGCTGTCGATGTTCTTGGGGTCGCGCACGTGCCAGTTGAGCATGTCCACGTTGGTCAGCACCATCTTGGCGATGGCCGTGGCCCAGCTGCCGCTGCCGATTATGCCCACGCGGCAGTTTCTGAGTATGTTGAATTCTTCCAGATCCACGTCGTGTCCCTCGTTATTTGTTCAGCCATTCTCTGACCTCGTCCTGCGACGGATTGGTCAGGCCCAGCTTCAGTTTCTTGTTCTGCCCGCACAGGTCCTGATGGAGCTTGTTGGGGTTCAGGGCTTTGAGCTCGTCCACGCGGCCTATGCCCAGCTTGGCGATGACGGGGAGCCACTCCTGCGGTATGCCGAGGGCGGCGAAGGCCTCGTCCGAGTCGCGCTCGCGTTTCTTTTCGGGCTTCATCTGCGGGAAGAAGAGCACTTCCTGAATGCTCTGCTGGTTGGTCATGAGCATGGTCAGGCGGTCGATGCCGATGCCCAGGCCCGATGTGGGCGGCATGCCGTATTCGAGTGCGCGCACAAAGTCCATGTCGATGAACATGGCTTCGTCGTCGCCCTTTTCGGAGAGGCGCAGCTGCTCCTGGAAGCGTTCGAGCTGGTCGATGGGGTCGTTGAGCTCGGAGTAGGCGTTGGCCAGCTCCTTGCCGTTGACCATCAGCTCGAAGCGTTCGGTCAGCTCGGGGTTGTCGCGGTGCTTCTTGCACAGCGGCGACATCTCGACGGGGTAGTCGATGATGAATGTCGGCTGGATGTAGCGGCCCTCGCATTTCTCGCCGAATATCTCGTCGATCAGCTTGCCCTTGCCCATCGACTCGTCCTGCTCCACGCCCAGCGTCCGGCAGGCTTCGCGCAGCTGCTGCTCGTCCATGCCGGTGATGTCGATGCCGGTGTGCTCGCGGATGGCGTCGGTCATAGTGACGCGGCGGAACGGGCGGCGGAAGCTGATGGTGTGGTCGCCGTAGGGCACTTCGGTGGTGCCATGGAGCTCGATGGCTATCTTTTCGAGCAGCTCTTCGGTGAATTCCATCATCCACTTGTAGTCTTTGTAGGCCACGTAGATTTCCATGCAGGTGAACTCGGGGTTGTGGGTGCGGTCCATGCCCTCGTTGCGGAAGTTCTTGCCTATCTCGTAGACGCCGTCGTATCCGCCCACTATCAGCCGCTTCAGATAGAGCTCGGAGGCGATGCGCATGTACTGGTCGATGTCGAGCGAATTGTGGTGGGTGATGAACGGGCGTGCCGACGCGCCGCCGGGAATGGCCTGCAGGATGGGCGTCTCCACCTCGAGGCAGCCGTGCTCGTCGAAGAAGCTGCGCATGGTGCGCAGGATTTTGGCGCGCTTGACGAAGATGTCGCGCACGGGGTCGTTCACTATCAGGTCCACGTAGCGCATCCGGTAGCGCGACTCGGCGTCGGCGAACTCGTCGAAGCGGACGCCGTCCTTCTCCTTGACCACGGGCAGCGGACGGATGGATTTGCTCAGGACGGTCATCTCTTCGGTGTGAACGGAGATCTCGCCCGTCTGGGTCACGAACACGCGCCCCTTGATGCCCACGAAGTCGCCTATGTCGAGCAGTTTCTTGAACACGGTGTTGTACATCGTCTTGTCGTCGCCGGGGCAGATGTCGTCGCGGCGGATGTAGACCTGGATGCGGCCGTCGCGGTCCTTGAGTTCGAAGAACGATGCGCTGCCCATGATGCGGCGGCTCATCACGCGGCCTGCCACGCACACGTGCGTCATGTTGTCGGCGGCGACGTCAAAGCCGTCTTTGATCTGCTTGCTGGTGTGAGTCACCGGATAACGGTCGGCCGGATAAGGGTTGATGCCCAAGTTGTACAACTCCTTCAGACTGTTGCGCCTGATGATTTCCTGTTCGCTCAATTCGAATGCGCTCATTGCTATCTCTGATAAACTTGATGATTATGAATGATTGTTATTATCTCTCTTACGTTCAAGATGTTGCAGGCACAAGCCAGAGCTCCGCGCCAAACTATCGGGCAAAGATAACAAATCATTGCTCTACGAGGCTCAAAAGTTGGCTTTTTCGCATCGCGGGCCGAGGGCTTTGCGCAGATGACGGACGTTTGCTAAATTCGCCGTCCCTACCGCAACTGTCAATATATGAAAAGGATAATCGCCCCGCTGCGCCGCACGCTGTCGCTTGCGCTGACGGCCGCAGCCCTTGCCCCCGCGCCCTCATCGGCACAGACACAGCCCACGCTCGGCATCAGCTCGCCCGACGGCCGCCTGCAGATGGAGGTCAGCCTCGACGACGCCGGCGTGCACTACCGCCTGACGCGCGACGGGCAGGAGGTGGTGGGCGCGTCGGACATGGCCGTGCTGACCACCACGGGCGACACCCTCGGAGGCGCCGGCACGCAGTGGATGTCGAGCACCGAGAGCAGCGTGCGCCGGACCATCGAGTCGGCACTGGCCGAGCGCAGCGTGCAGCCCGACCGCTACAACCAGGCCACCCTGCAGATGCAGACCGCCGGCACGGGCTTCGGCATCAGCATCCGCGTCTACGACGAGGGCTTCGCCTTCCGCTTTGCGCCCGACGCGACGCAGGGCGTGGGCATGGAGGCCGACCTGAGCACCGTCGACCTCTCGGCCCGTGGCCTGACGTGGCTGACCGAGACGGCCGCCGAAAGCGGATACGACAGACGCACCGGCGACGGCGTCTTCACGTCGTGGACGCCGCTGTTTGCGTATGCCGACAATCTGGCGGTGCTGATCAACGAGGCCGACAACCCCGGCGCGGCTTCGAAGGCAAGCCTGCGCGTCAGCGGCGGCAAGGTCGGCTTCGTCCAGAAGTCGACGGCGTGCCACGACGGATATGCGGCCCCGTGGCGCTACGTGATAGTGGCCGACACGCCGGCCCACATGCTCGAAGGCAAATACATCATCCGCTCGCTCTGCCCCGACACCGACGCCGACACCGGCTGGATTGTGCCCGGCAAGGCGTTCCGCTCGCTCGCCACCGGCACCACCAGCTTCTTCACCGACACCGTGTGCGGCTCCATCGACTTTGCCGCCGCCAACAACTTCCAGTACGTGCTGCTCGACGCCGGCTGGTACGGCCTCGGCTATTCGGAAGAGGACAATCCGGCATCGGACCCCACGCAGCCCGTGAGCACGCTCGGCATGGACCGCGTGGCCGCCCACGCCGCCGACAAGGGCATAGGGCTGATAGCATACGTCAACCAGGCGGCGTGGCAGCACTACGACAACGACGCCATAGTCGACCTCTACGCCTCGTGGGGCATCAGCGGCATCAAGATGGGATATGTCGACGGGCTGAACGAGAGCGGACTCAGGCAGATATACCACGTGGCAAGCCGGGCGGCCGCGCACCGCATGGTGCTCAACGTGCACGACAACATGCGCCCCACCGGAGCCGAACGCACCTACCCCAACCTGCTGACCACCGAAGGCATCAGAGGCAACGAGCACACCGACAACACCACCGACCACACCCTGACGCTGCCCTTTGCGCGCCTGATGACCGGCCCGGCCGACTACACATTCTGCTTTGCCGGCTATCCGCCCGACGCTCACGCCAAGGTGGCGCAGATGGTGCAGACCAAAGGCCACCAGATGGCGCTGTCGGTCATCTACTTCAGCCCGCTGCAGCACCTGCTGTGGTACGGACGCCCGTGGTGGTACGCCACACGCCCGGCCGAGCTCGAATTCTTCCGCCGGCTCGAAACGGTGTGGGACGACTACCGCATCGTGGAAGCCCGGCCGGCCGAATGCTTCAGCATGGCGCGACGCAAGGACGACCGCTGGTTTGTGGCCGCAGCCACCAACAGCCAGAGCCGCTCGATGACCGTGGGCCTCGACTTCCTCGACCCGGCATTCACCTACAACGCCGTCATCTTCGAAGACGACGGCCTCAGCGGCGTCGTGCAGTCCGAAGTGCAGGGGCTGACGGCCGGCCGAGAGCTGACCTTCGCCCTTGAGGCCAACGGCGGCGCAGTGGCCATAGTCAGCAAGGCCGGCGAGTCTTCGACCGACAGGGCCGAGGCCGGCTCGTGCCGCATAGTGATGCTGGGCGGCCGCATCAATGTGGTGGGGCTCGACATGACCATGGCCCGCCTCTGCGACATGAGCGGCCGCACCATAGCCACCGCCCAGGCGCAGGCCGCAGGCACGCTGTGCAGCCTGCCCGGAGAGCTGCCCGCAGGCGTCTACGCGGTCAGCGTCCGGACCGCGCACGGCATCCGGACTTTCAAAATAAAATTATAGCAGGGAATCACACCGGGAAGTACGGTCTCCTGACCGTACAAACAAGTGAGTGAGGACGGTCGGAAGGCCGTCCCTCCGGCTTATTTAAAAAGCCAGGTCGAGCGGCGCCAGAGCTCTTCGAGCGGACCGCGCGCGTGGCGGCGCAGCCACATGTGGCTCATCAGCATCTGGAACAGCACTATACCCACACCCACCGCAAGGCTCTGGGCGTGAGTGATGTCGTGCAGATGCGCCACGCCCCACCCGAAGAAAAGCAGTCCGCCGATGACCGACGAAGTCATGTAGTTGGTCAGGCTGGTGCGGCCGTAGAGGGCGAGCGGCGTCAGCAGGCGGCGGCCGGCGTCGGTGCGCTGATAGAGCAGGACGATGGCCGAAATCATCGTCCAGACCATGGCCAGATTTTTCCACGCATCGAGCATTATGCCGACGCTCTTGGAAGCCACCGGGTCGGCTATGAGTCCGGGCACCGTCAGCCACAGCGGCAGAATCAGCACAAAGGCCGCCACGGCCGCCGCGCCCGTGCGACGCCAGAAAGCGATGTGCGCGTCGAGGTCGGCCAGCAGGCGGGCGCGGCCCACGAGCAGCCCCAGCAGGAAGTAGCCGAAGGTCTGCGTCAGCCGGCCGTGTTCGAGCGCCCAGAGCGCGTTGGCCGCTATGCCGTGGCGCCAGTTGAGCCTGGCCGACTGCCACAGCGTCCCGTCGGCCATGCCGGGGTTCATGGCGCCGAAGTGGCTCCACGGGTCGAAGGCGAGCGGCTCGATGCCGAGCGCGCCTGTGGAGGCCAACAGGTTGTAGAGCTCGACGGGCTGGAGCGCCATCAGCACGGCCATGCCGGCCACCGTGCGGGTGGTCATGCGCATGAAGGGGATGAGCAGGAGTCCGCCCATGGCATAGATGGTCAGGATGTCGCCGTTGAAGAAAACCAGATTGAGCATCCCCCAGCCGAAAAGCACCGCCATGCGCCATGCAAAGCGCGGCCCGAACGGCGGCAGGGCGGGATTGGCCATGCGGCGCCGGTCCTGATTGTCGAACTGGATGAAGAAGCTGAGCCCGAAGAGCATGGCGAAGATGGCGTACATCTTGTTGGACAGCAGGAAGAACGTGGCGTCCCACACCTGCTGGTTCCAGGCCGGCTGCTCGGGGAAGGAGTAGAACCCGAAGTGCTCGAGCGAATGCAGTATGATGATGCCGGCCACGGCAAAGCCCCGCAGCACGTCGGCCACGTCGATGCGCGGTGTGGTGACGCTGATTATTCTGTCCATTGCGATTGTGAGTTAATGTTCTGTTTTCGGTTTGCTGATGCAAATCTAACAACTATCGGTTTGAATCCGCTGTGTTTTAACATTATATCCCCGCAAGCCACGGACATTGCGGTGCGACGACCCACGGCCGGCTACCGGAGCAGGTCCCTGAGCGCGCGCGTGTCCACCTCGAGTATGCCGGCCGGCTGCGGCTGCGTGCTGACGGTCCGCTCGCCGTCGCCCTGCGAAGTGCGCTGCACGAAGACGTGGAGCAGTCCGTCGCTCAGCCACAGGTCGGTGTCGATGGTGGGCTCCCATGCGTCGACCGACGTCTCTGTCAGGTCGAGCGGCACCCAGCGGTCGGGGCGGGCGGGCGAGGCCACGGCGGCCGTCACGCGGCTGCCGCGCTCGGCGTCGCGAAAGAGGCAGACGAGCAGGCTGTCGGACCCTGCGAGGCACGGGCGCGACACGGGTATCATCTTGGTGCCGCCGCCGCTGAGGCTGAAGGGCATGCTGCGCCGCCCGATGAGCGTGCTGCGCCAGCCGTCGGCGCCGAGCCACACGAGGCGGAACTGCGGGACGCTGTCGGCGGCCGACGTCCAGTAGGTGGCCAGGCAGGGAGCGTCGGCACAGACGGTCATCGAAGTCTGGTTGATGAGTTCGGAGCCCTGCGGGACGCGCCACGCGTATTCGGCCGTGGCGGCGGTGATGGGCAGGGCATAGGGCGTGCCGTCGGAGCGGTGCCAGGTGAGGCCGCCGTCGTCGGAGCAGGCGTAGCAGATGTCGTGGTTGGTCTCCACCATCCACGTCTCGCGCCAGACCCATGTCAGGTGGATGCGTCCGCGGGCGTCGGTGCACATCTGCCAGTAGGCGCTGCGGCGGTCCTCGCCGTCGACGAGCACGCTGTGCAGGCGCGTCCACCGCTGCGTGGGCGTGTGGTAGACGTTGAGCACCATGTTGCCGCGCCCCGACGCTCCGGAGCGGTAGGCAAAGAGCATGGTGGTGTCGGTCAGGTGGTGGAACTCGGGGTAGGTGACGCGCCGCTCGTCGAGGCCGGTCATGGGGCGGAGCTCGCCGAGCGCGAGCGTGTCGGGCGCCACGGAGCGGCAGTAGCGCAGAGGCGTGTCGTGATGGTCGAAAGCCACGTGGAGGAATCCGTCGGCATCCACCGCTATGCTGATGACGTTGTGGGCGTCGGCCACATTGCCCGTGTATTGCGTGGCGGCCGTCTGCCAGGCGTCGGTGCCCAGACGCCGGCGCGCCAAGGTGAGGCGGCCTTCGGGGTCGTAGAAGGCGGCGTACTGGACTCCGGCGCGGCTCACCACCGAGCCGGCGCGAAAAATGGTGGTGTTGACCGACGTGCCCGACCAAGCCTCGGCTATGGGCACCATGCGCGCCGGAGCCTGCGCGCGCACTGCCATGGCCGACAGGGTCAGCGCGGCAGCAACTGCAATAAACGTTCTGTTCATATTCCGGATTTCTGATGATTTTTTCTTTGTCTGATGTCTGTCTGTGGCCGATGACCACCTGCAAAGATAGGCCATCGGCCCGCAAGCGACGGCCGCCGCAGACGCCCAAAACGCGCCGGCGAAGATAAACCGACATTTTCGGGCACAGATTGGAGGCCGGCCGTGGGCGGACGGCGGCCATTTGTCACTATCTTTGCCGCCACACCAAAAAAAACGATGACGCCCACTCAGCCATGAACAGCAGCACGCACTCCGCCACCGACGGACTGTCGGTGTGCATACCCATCTACAACTACGACGTCAGCCGCCTTGTGCGCGCACTCCACGCGCAGGCCACGGCGTGCGGCATCCCGTTCGAGATTGTCCTTGCCGACGACTGCTCGCCGCGCCCCTATGC
>SAMEA3663209__coassemble_904_pt1 | contig 10449 bp, 7 predicted proteins | sample SAMEA3663209__metabat2_high_PE_010 | metagenome-assembled genome bin SAMEA3663209 (sample SAMEA3663209) | pig gut metagenome | biome: pig gut; feature: pig-associated habitat; material: faeces | place: China | collected 2013 | reverse complement strand
GGCCGCTGTCCGGCTTAAACCACCGTTTGACGCAGACAAACCATTCATAAATAATTATTCATTTAACCTCTATTTTTTTATGCGAAAACTTTTATTAATCATGTCATTCGTGATTGCCTTCTGCACTGGGCTGAACGCGCAGAAGACCTCGCTTACCGGCACCGTGACCGGGGATGACGGACTCCCGATTCCGGGAGCATCGGTAATTGTGAAAGGGACCACCATCGGAACCGTCACCAACCTCGACGGCCAGTACACCCTCCAGGTACCCGCCGACGCCACCACGCTGGTGTTCACCTTCATAGGCATGGCACAGCAGGAGCAGCCCATCGACGGCCGCAAGGTCATCGACGTGCGCCTCTCGAGCGACGAGCAGCTGGTGGACGAAGTGGTGGTGACGGCCTACGGCACATCGACCAAGGGCACATTCACCGGTTCGGCTGCGGCGGTCAGCTCCGAGCAATTGCAGAAACGCCAGGTGTCGAACGTGACGCAGGCTCTGGCCGGACAGGTTGCCGGCGTGCAGATACAGTCGAGCAACGGCCAGCCAGGCGTGAGCGCCACGGTGCGCATCCGCGGCGTCGGCTCCATCAACTCGGGCACCACTCCGCTCTATGTGGTCGACGGCATTCCCTACGATGGCAGCATCAGCTCCATCAACACCAACGATATCGAGAGCATGACCGTGCTGAAGGACGCCGCCTCCACGTCGCTCTACGGCGCACGCGGCGCCAACGGCATCATCATGATAACCACCAAGAAGGGCAGCCGCAAGAACGAGGGCAAAATCAACTTCGACGCCAAGGTCGGCGTCAACTCGCGCAGCGTGACCAACTACGACGTGCTGACCGACCCGCAGACCTATATGGAGACGGCTTATCAGGCCATCTACAACGCCGGCATCTACAACCTGAAGATGTCGCCCTCGGCAGCCAACGCACGCGCCAACTCGGTGCTGCCCACCGGCACCGACGGCGGCCTGGGCTACACCATCTACACCGTGCCCGAAGGCCAGCTGCTGATTGGCACAAACGGCAAGCTCAACCCCAACGCCACCCTCGGCTACTCCGACGGCGAATACTACTACACCCCCGACGATTGGGACGAGGAAACCTTCGTCAACAACAACCGTCAGGAATACAACCTCTCGTTCTCGGACGCCAACGAAAAGGGCAGCTACTACCTGTCGTTCGGCTACCTCAACGACGAGGGCATCATCGACGGCTCGGGCTTTGAGCGCTACACCGGACGCATCAAGACCGACTACAAGATTAAGAGCTACCTGAAGGTGGGCGCCAACGTGGGCTACACATATTCGGAGAGCCTCTACCCCAGCGAGCAGACCGAGACTTCGTCGTCGGGCAACGCCTTCTTTGTGGCCAACATGATTGCGCCCGTCTACCCGATATTTGTGCGCAACGCCGACGGCTCGTATGCCACCAACAAAGGCCGCCGCGTCTACGACTATGGCGACGGCAAGTGCACCAACTTCAGCCGCTCGTTCATGTCGATTTCCAACCCCAAGGGCGACCTGATCTACGACAAGCGCGTCTACCTGCGCGACGCATTGGCAGCCAGCACCTTTGCCGAGCTCACCCCGCTCAAGGGCCTGACGCTGACGGCCCGCTTCGGCCTCAACCTCGAGAACCTCCGCTTCAACAAGCTCTCGAACGTCTACTATGGTCAGAGTGCCGAATATGGCGGTGAGGCCATTCAGGAGCACATGCGCGACTGCGGCTTCGACCGTCAGTATATTGCCGACTACTCGCTGACGCTCAACGAGGATCACGACTTCAACATCACCATCGGTTACGATGGCTACGACTACAGCACCACCGACCTGTGGGCTCAGGGTCAGAACCTCTACAACCCCGACAGCTACTATGTGAACAACGCCATCGACCAGAAGCAGGGCGGCGGCTCGAAAGAAGAATATTCGACAATGGGCTACTTTGGCCGCATCAACTATACTTATCAGGGCAAATACATCGTCAACGGTGCCGTGCGCCGCGATGCTTCGTCGCGCTTCCACCCCGACAACCGCTGGGGTACGTTCTGGGCCGGCAGTGCAGCATGGCTGGCTTCGAGCGAAGAATTCATGAAAGGCATTTCGTGGATCAACATGCTGAAGGTCAAAGCCTCCATCGGTCAGCAGGGTAACGACGACATCCTCGACATGGACGGATACAGCAACTACTATCCTTACCTCGACCAATATTCGATGACGGGTGCCGACGGCGTCTTCTCGGACGGTACGCTGATCTACAAAGGCAACCCCGACCTGACTTGGGAAACTTCGACCTCGTTCAACGCCGGCATCGAATTCGCGCTGCTGGGCAACCGCATCAACGGTTCGGCCGAATACTTCATCCGCAAGTCGACCGACATGCTCTACAACCAGCCCGTGGCCGGCTCGCTCGGCTACACCTCGATCCCGATGAACGTGGGCTCGATGAGCAACTCGGGCGTCGAGCTCGATCTGTCGTGCAACATCCTCAAGATCGGCGACCTGAGCTGGGACATCAACGCCAACGCCACCTTCATCAAGAACAAGATCAACGAGCTGCACCCCGACCTGAACGGCAAGCTGATTGACGGCTCGTATATCTACGAAGAGGGCGAATCGCGCTACCGCATGTATCTGACCCGCTATGCCGGCGTGGACCCCGAAACCGGTCTGGCCATGTACTGGGCCAAGGACAACGAGGGCAACGACGTCAAGACCAGCGACTACCGCACGGCCTCGAACTACAAGCAGGCCACCGACGACCTGCTGCCCAAAGTCTACGGCGGCTTCGGCACATCGCTGACCGCCTACGGCTTCGACGCCTCCATCCAGTTCTCGTACCAGCTGGGCGGCAAGATCTTCGACTCGGGCTATCAGCGACTGATGCACGGCGGCACGTCGTCGTCGGCCGGCACCAACTGGCACAAGGACATCAAGGGCGCATGGACCGAGGCCAACCCCAACACCGACGTGCCCCGTCTGGACGCCAACGACTCGTATGCAAGCAGCACTTCGGACCGCTGGCTAACCAAGTCGGACTACCTGAGCCTCAACAACATCACCGTAGGCTACACTCTGCCGAGCAGCATCCTCGAGAAGATTTACATCGACAAGGTGCGCATCTACTTCGCGGCCGACAACGTGGCGCTCATCAGCGCACGCAAGGGCCTCGACCCACGCCAGAGCTACACCTCGGCCACCACGGCTCGCTACACACCCATCCGTACCGTTTCGGGCGGTGTCAGCATCACATTCTAACCTTAATCGACTAAACTTGATTTTCGTATGAACACCAGAATATTATTTACATCGGCAGCCCTCGCTGCCATGGCAGTGGTTGGATGTACCGATCTGGACACCGTGCCCGAAGGTTCGACCATCACTTCCGAACAGAAAGCCGAGATCGTCGAAGCCGACCCCTCCAAGTCGGAGGCAGGCGTCAACGCCATCTTCTCGACATTCTCGCAGTACATGCCCAACTCGGGCGCTCTCGGCGCCAGCCGCCACAACGACTTCGGCTATCCGAGCGTGATGCTCTCCACCGACGCCAACGGCTTTGACGTGGTGAGCCAGGACAACGGCTACAACTGGACCGCCAGCGACCTCGACTTCAGCGACCGCACCAACACCACCAACGAATGCCAGATTCTGTGGAACGACATGTACAGCATCGTCTATGCCTGCAACAGCGTCATCGGCAACATCGACGCGGCCACCGAAGACGCCCAGTCGCAATACTTCCTTGCGCAGGGCCTGGCCACACGCGCATTCGCCTACCTGATAATGGCACAGCTCTATCAGTACAACTACGAGGGCCACGAGACATCGCCCTGCGTGCCGCTGATCACCGACGAGAACGCCTACGACTGCGCCACCAACGGCAGCAAGCGCGCCACCGTCAGCGAGGTCTACACGCAGATAGCCACCGACGTCAACCAGGCCATCGACCTGCTCACGGCATCGTCCGAAGCCGGCGTCAGCCGTCCCGACAAGCGCTACATCGACCTGGCCACCGCCTATGGCATCCGCGCCCGCATGAACCTGGCCATGCACAAGTATGCAGCCGCCGACGCCGACGCAGCCATCAAGGCATCGCCGGCACAGCCCGCCTCGATTGCCGAAGTGAGCGTCCCGACGTTCTGGTCGAGCACCGAAAACTGCTGGATGTGGGGCATCATCGTGGCCGAGACTGACGACGTGGTGTCGTCGGGCATCGTCAACTGGCCGTCGCACCGCGGCTCGCTCAACTATGGCTACGCTGCCTATTCGGGCGGATTCGCCGTCAACCAGAAACTCTACGCCTCCATCCCCGAGACCGACGCCCGCAAAGGCTGGTGGCTCGACGAGAACGGCGAGTCGGTCAACCTCAACGCCGAGCAGCAGGCCTACATCGAAGAGCAAGGCTTCGGCCCCTACGTTCAGGTCAAATTTGCACCCTACAAGAACGTGACCGGCACATCAATCAACGCCAACGACGTGCCTCTGATGCGCATCGAGGAGATGTATCTCATCAAGGCCGAAGGTCTGGCAATGAGCGGCGGCGACGGCGCATCGGTTCTGGCCGACTTCGTGCGCACCTATCGCGACCCGTCGTATGTCTGCACCTTGACGGGCAACAACCTGCAGACCGAAATCCTGCGCCAGCGCCGCATCGAGCTCTGGGGCGAGGGTCTGTCGTGGTACGACATCATGCGTCTGGGTCTGGACGTAGACCGCCGCGGCGCGGGCTATCAGGCTTCGATGGTGTTCAACATCGCCGCCAACGACCCCATCATGCTCTGGCAGATTCCCGAAGCCGAAATCGAGGCCAACCCGGCCCTTGAGACATCCGACAACAACCCTGTGGGTACCACTCCGCAACCCGTGAAAGAATAACAGTGGAGAGAGAGGACTTATCACTTAAAACTAAAATTTGGAATAGACATGAAGCTAAATAAATTTCTTCAGTTCGGGCTCGGACTCCTGACGGTGGCCTCGTTCGCCTCGTGCGACGACTACGAAGAGACCGCCGACGCCAGCCCGCTTTCGGACGGAGACGGCGCCGCATTCAACGCCACCTCGCAGTCAATCACCATCCTGCCGACCGACGATGCCTTCGTGATCGAACTGCATCGACTCAAGGCCGACGGCGCCGCCACCTATGGCGTGGAAGTGCTGCAGATAGACACCCTGTCCAACGACGAGCTCTTCTGCACACCGCCGGCATCGGTCAGCTTTGCCGCCGGCGAAAAGAGCACGTCGATAAGCGTGTCCATCAACAAGAACTGCTCGCTGCAGCAGGAATACAGCCTCAGCCTGGCGCTGCAGGGCGCCACGGAGAACTGGTACTCGTCCGGCTCGGCCGAGGCTTCGTTCGCCGTCACCATCGACTACACATGGCTCTCGGCCGGCTCGTGCACCATGACCTCGGGCTGGGCCGGCGCATCGGCCACCGTAGCCATCCAGAAGGCCAAAGAGGCCAACGGTCTCTATCGCCTCGTGAGCCCCTACTACGTGCTCGAACCCGAATACTGCAAAGTGGCCGGCTACCACATCCAGTTCTACCTCGACGAGGACTATAACGCCGTCAAGCTGGCTCCGGTCTATCAGAACATCGGCGAAGAGTCTTCATACGGCGGCTGGTGGTGGCTGACATGGTCGGCAAGCAGCCCGGCCTGCTCGTTCACCAACACGGGCAACGTCTACTCGATAGCCGGATTCTGGGCCTATGGCGAGACCGGCGCTCAGTCGCTTGCCGACTATGCCAGCGAATCGTTCGTGTGGGACAACGGCTTCCCCGGCACGCTGGCGCCCGAAATCGACTACACGATTGCAGCCGGCGCCAAGTCGATTGACAGCTATGTGGGCACCTACTCGGCATCCTACACCAGCGCCAGCGGCCCCGTGACCGAGGCTGTGGCCATCAGCAAAATCGACGACTCGACCGTCAGCATCGAGTTCACCGAATACATGGGTATAGCGCTCGAAGCCAAGTACGTCGGCGGACTGCTCTATGTGGAGCCGCAGAGCCTTGGCGTGTACTACATCACATCGACCCTTGCCAAAGAGGTGACGGCCTACCTCTACAACAGCGCCGAAGAGACGCCCGTGAGAGGCGGCAGCCTTGTGGCCGGATTCAACGCCGACGGACAGCTGGTGTTCACGTCGCCCCTTGCCGGCGACACCAACGACGGTCTGTTCCTGGCCTTCTTCCTCCAGGATGGCGACATTGACGGATATGACGCCGGAATGCACGCCTACGACATGCTCTACAAAATCAGCATGACGCCCGACGCAGCCGAGGCCGAAACCGTGCCTGCCGCCATCAACAAGGCAGCCGCCGCGGCTTCGACACCGATGAACGTCGGCGCACGCCGCCTGCGCCTTGCAGAGAGGGGCAACGCAATCCGATAACGAATGAAAGCCCGGCCGCGCAGGCCGAGCACGGATAAACGCACAGAGGCCGCAACCCGGAGCCAGGGTTGCGGCCTCTTGTCTTTTTGCGGGGCATCGGGCCACAAGAAAGGATGAAAAAACCAAAGCGGCAAAACCGCCTGCCCGCGTGTGCGGACGTGGTGGCTTTGCCGCTTTGGGCTTAGCGCGTGTGTGGGCGAGGCCTGCGGGCCTCAGTCGACAAGGCGGTTGGTGGCCGTGTCGGGAAAGACGAATGTGGGGCGGAACGTGCGGGCCTCTTCGGCGTCGATGATGGCGTAGGAGATGATGATGACCACATCGCCCACGGCCACCTTGCGCGCCGCAGCTCCGTTGAGGCAGATGACGCCCGAGCCGCGCTCGCCCTTGATGACGTAGGTCTCGAAGCGCTCGCCGTTGTTGTTGTTGACCACCTGCACTTTTTCGTTCTCTACTATGTTGGCCGCGTCCATCAGATCCTCGTCGATAGTGATGCTGCCCACATAGTTAAGGTCGGCCTCGGTGACCGAGACGTTGTGTAATTTTGATTTGACTACATGAATCATCATGGCTGTGCTTATTCTTTATATGTCACATTGTCTATCAGTCGCACCTTGCCGGCATACACGGTGACGCATCCCACCACATAGTCGGCGTCGGTCCATGCCTCGACGGGCTGCAGCGTGTTACCGTCCACAATCTGGTAATATTCGGTTTCGAGGCCCTGCGTGGCGTCGATCTGGCCCTGCACCCACTGCGCCAGCTGCACCGGCGTGTACTGGTCGGTCAGCTGCGTGGAGCGTGCCAGCACCTTGGCTATGAAGGGGGCAGCGGCGCGGGCTTCGGGCGTCAGCAGGGTGTTGCGCGAGCTCAGTGCCAGTCCGTCGGCCTCGCGCACTATGGGGCACGGCACTATGCTGATGCCGAGGCCGAGGTCGGCCACCATGCGGCGGATGATGGCCAGCTGCTGGAAGTCCTTGAGGCCGAAGTAGGCCTTGTCGGGCCGGGCGAAGTCGAAGAGCTTGCTGACCACCTGCGCCACGCCGTTGAAGTGTCCGGGCCGGTATTTGCCCTCCATCACCTCGGCCAGCGGCCCGAAGCTGAAGGTGCGCGTGTCGGGCTCGGGATAGACCTCCTCGACCGTCGGTGCGAAGATGACGTCGACGCGGCTGTTGTCGGCCAGAAAACGGGTGTCTTTGTCGAGCGTGCGCGGATAGGTGCGCAGGTCGTCGGGGTTGTTGAACTGTGTGGGGTTCACGAAGATGCTGACCACCACAAAATCGCACTCGCTGCATGCGCGCTGCACCAGCGACAGGTGCCCGTTGTGGAGTGCTCCCATGGTGGGCACCAGACCTATGCTCTTGCCTGCTTGGCGGGCGTCGCTAACGGCTTGTCTCAAGTCGCTTACGGTTCTGACTAAGTTCATTCCTTAAGCTCTCTCTTTTTTTTGTGATTATGTGCCTGAATGCTTGTTGTTCCAATGCTAATGGCGACTCATGCTGCCGTGGGGCCGCATAAAATCGTGCAAATGTAGAAAATATATATATAAAGCGTTGTATTAAAAAAGTGTAATTCTGACTTTGCAATTTGCCCCCCGTCGCCTTCGGAGACGCGTCAGGCCCGCTCCGCTCGGCAACGGTGCGCGAGGCGGGGCAGGCCTGAGTGTGCTTGCGGGTGCGGCTTGCGCCTATCGGAAGCCGATGATGTGGCGCACTTCGCTGAGCGTCTTCTGCGCGCTCTCGGTGGCCATCTCGGCGCCGCGCCGGGCCACGCTGCGCAGCAGGTCGCGGTCGGCCGAGAACTGCTCTATGCGCTGGCGGATGGGCTCGGTGTAGGCCACGATGTCGGCCGCCAGCTGCTTCTTGAGGTCGCCGTAGCGTATCGAGCAGTCGTTCCACTTGTCTTCGAAATACTGCACCGTGTCGGGCGTCGAGACGATGTTGAGGAACGTGAAGAGATTCTCGATGACTTCGGGCTTGGGGCTGCACGGCACCGTCGGGCCGCTGTCGGTGACGGCTTTCATCACCTTTTTCTGGATGGTCTTGGCGTCGTCCTTCAGGTAGATGCAGTTGCCCTCCGACTTGCCCATCTTGCCCGAGCCGTCGAGCCCCGGAATCTTGATGGCCTTTTCGGAAAAGTGGAACGACTGCGGCTCGGGGAAGAAGTCGAGGCCATAGATATTGTTGAAGCGGCGGGCGCACTTGCGCGCCATCTCCATGTTCTGCTCCTGGTCCTTGCCCACCGGCACCTTCAGGGCACGGTGAATCAGGATGTCAGCCGCCATCAGCGTCGGGTAGGTCAGCAGGCCGGCGTTGACGTTGTCGGGCTGCTTGCGCGCCTTCTCCTTGAACGTGGTCACGCGCTCGAGCTCGCCCAGATAGGCGTTCATGTTCAGATAGAGATAGAGCTCGAGCACCTCCTTGACGTCGCTCTGCATGTAGATGACCGACTTTTCGGGGTCGATGCCGCAGGCCAGATATTCGGCCAGTATGGTGTAGGTGCTCTGCTGAATGTTGTCGGGCTTGGGATGCGTGGTGAGCGAATGCCAGTCGGCGATGAAGAAATAGCAGTCGTAGTCGTCCTGCATCCGGACGAAACTTGTCACGGCACCAAAGTAGTTGCCCAAGTGTAGGTTGCCTGTCGGGCGAATGCCGCTAACAACTTTTTCCATAATGGTTATCTTCTAATGATTATTGTTTCTGTCGATTCTGAATACGAAAGCGCAAAAGTGCTAATTTTTTGCGTCTGCGGCAAACCGTCGGACAGCGTTTTTTGAGGCCGGCGGCCGATTGTGAGCAAATGCAAAAAAAGGTCGCGATATGATGTACAACATATCATCTTCTGACACCGAATGTGAAAAAGATATAATTTTGCGTCGTCGTTCGCGAGGGGGCATACGCGGCCACCGCCCAAGGCCCTGCGCGCTGACATAGCGGACATTGCAGGCAGAGCGCGGCGGCAGGCACACGCCTCCCGGCATCGGCCGACGATAAAAAAACATTAACGGTTACAAGCTATGACAAGGATAAAATTAACCATATCGCTTCTTTGGATAATGATGGGCATGGCGGCCACGGCAGCCAGCAACGACTACGAACGCATGGTGCGCGACCTTGAGTCGGCCGAGCACGTGTCGACCATCACCGTCAGCAAAGAGGCCTTTGCGCTGGTCGAGATGCTGATGCCCGCCACCGACCTCGACGAGCAGGCTCGCGGCGCCGCCACGTCGCTCTCCGACAACCTTGAGGTGATGAAAGTGCTGGTGTGCCGCAACAGCAAGAGCGGCCAGCCCTTTGCCGAACGCATCAAGGCCTATCTGCCCGAAGGACGCTTCGACCTTGTGGACGCTTCGGAATACGGCCTCGGCAAGGGCGTGCAGGTGCTGGTGCGCCGCCGCCTGGCCACTGTGCGCGAGGCTCACGTCATCCTGCCCGGCGGCAACCATGGCGGCACGCTGGTGTCGTTTTTCGGCAACTTTAAGCTCAAAGACATCAAGCGGCTGGCCGACAGCTCCACGCAGTGGAACGTCCGCTGAGCGCCGCCCGCCACCGACCCGGAATCAAGATTCGTTATTTTAGTTTTCATTCATAATCAGCACGGACGCGGCGGTCTCATGGCACGCCGCACCGCGACAGGGTAAGATTAAGGTTTAATTGTTGTATGCACGGAAGGCCGGATTCTCGAAAAGAGAATCCGGCCTTCTTGTGTCTTTGCGGAGTGGCATCGGCGCAGGCGCCTACCGGTCGCGCACCACGCAGTCGACGCTGCGCACCGAGAATGCCGCGAAGAAGCCGAGCGCGCCGCCCGATATGTTGCCCTCGGCATTGGCGGGCGCGCTGCTGAACATGGGGTTGCCGCCGTTGGTGATGTCGCCTACGGCCTGCAGATATTCGTAGAACTCCTCGCTTATCGAAAGGCCGTGGAGCCTCAGGCGGTCGCCGGACGCAATGCCCGAGTCGATATCGTCGGGGTCAATCATGTAGACCGTGGCGCCGTGGCAGTAGTCGCTGCCGAACTGCTCGTCGTCGGTTATTTCGAGCTCGGTGTAGCTG
>SAMEA3663209__coassemble_876_pt1 | contig 10960 bp, 5 predicted proteins | sample SAMEA3663209__metabat2_high_PE_010 | metagenome-assembled genome bin SAMEA3663209 (sample SAMEA3663209) | pig gut metagenome | biome: pig gut; feature: pig-associated habitat; material: faeces | place: China | collected 2013 | reverse complement strand
CGCGGTCGATGGCTTCCTGCTTTTCGCTTTCGAGCCGCAGCGAGCACGGTCCGGCGGTGAAGATGATGCGGCATTTGCCGCCCACGCTCAGGCCGGTGAAGTCGGCCACGGTGCGTGTCTGGCTGATGGGTTCGGAGGCAGCGGCGACGGTGGCGCCTGCTGCCACTGCGGCTGCGAGTAGCAGTCTGCGGATGGATGTCTGTTTCATGTCGGTAGTTGTTGGGTGTCAGATTTGTTCGTGCCGTGTGGCGTGCGAGGCCTTGAGCGGCTCGACGTGTATGCCCACCAGCGTCTGGCTGCCGTACTGGCTGCGCAGGCGCCGTTCGACCTCTTCGGTGATGCGGTGCGATTCGTCGACGGTCATGCTGCCGTCGACGCGGATGTGGGCGTCGATGGCGAAGGTGGAGCCTATCTTGCGTGTCTTGAGGTTGTGGCAGTTCTGTATCTGCCTGTCCTGCATGATGATGCTCACTATTTCGTCTTCGGTCTCGCGCGGCAGCGACTTTTCGAGCAGTTCGTTCAGGTTGGGAATCAGCATTTCGATGGCGCTGATGGCGATGAGTATGCTGACGATGATGGAGGCAATGGGGTCGAGCACTATCCAGCCCTCGCCCATGAAGTGTGCCAGGCCTATGCCGGCCAGCGTGCCGACCGACGAGAGGGCGTCCGAGCGGTGGTGGAGGGCGTTGGCCGTCACGGCGGTGGAGCTGAGGCTGCGTCCGCGGGCTGCGGTGTAGCGGTAGAGCGCCTCCTTGGCCACTATGGACACCAGTGCGGCGGCCACGGCTATGCTTTCGGGGCGGTCGATGTGGCGGTCGTGCGCGAAGTCCCACACTGCCGTGCAGCCGTTGATGCACAGCACTGCGGCCACTGCCATCAGTGCCAGCCCGATGATGACGGTGGCCAGCGTCTCGTATTTGCCGTGGCCGTAGTCGTGGCTCTCGTCGCGCGGCTTGGACGACAGGTTGACGAACATGATGACGATGACGTCGGTGGCGAAGTCGGACAGCGAGTGGATGGCGTCGGCCACCATGGCGCTGCTGCGGCCGAATATTCCGGCGGCCAGCTTGGCCACGAACAGAATCAGGTTGGCGCCGAATCCGATCATGGTGACTCGGATGATGGCCAGCCGGCGGCTTTCCTGCGCGGCTTCGGTGTTGTGCGTGTCAGTCATTGGCTTCTGTGCTTTGGGTGTGTTGACTATTGTGCCGCCTCGCCCTCGGCGCTTTCGGCGTCGGGCCCGGCGTCGGTTTCGGTCTCGGCTTCGGCGTCAGCGTCGGCATCGGCTCCGGCCTCGGCCTGCGCGGTCTGTATGCCGAACTGGCGCAGGAATGTCTTGCGCTTGCTGTCGGGCGCCAGGGTGTACTGTATGCCGCGGCTCTTGTTGCGGCGGTCGGCGGGGTCGATGGCCATGAGCGCCTGGTTGAACTCCTTGTCGGAGGTGAGCACCTGCATGTTGGCGTTGCGGAATGCGAAGAAGAACCAGTCCTGTCCGCTCTCGACGAGCATCGTCAGCGAGCTGCCCACCTTGCGGCTGACGAGCTCGCACTTGATGTGCACCTTGCGGTTGACGTTGCGTCCGCGCATCATCATCAGGTTGACGGTGGTGTCGGCAATGTAGGCCTTCTTGGGCGTGTGCCATATCCATTCGATGTTGTCGAACGTGAAGAGCGGCCCCGTCTCGGGCAGCACCAGCTCCTCGCTGTTCTTGACGGGCACGAGCGGCTTGCTGCGGTCGGCAAGCATGGTCTTGATGGCGGTGGTGTCGTAGAGCTCGGCCATCCGCAGCTCGTATCTGAACGATGTGGTGTCGCACTTCTCGGCCTTCGAGTCGAGCACCTTGCGATAGATGCGCGTGGCCAGCTCTGTGCTGAAGAAGAAGTCGATGCCCGTGGTGGTGTTGAGGCTGATGGTGTTGGTGGGCCGATGGTCGGTGATGTCGCCCGCCGAGCGTATCTCCACGGGCCGCGACTTGCCGAAGTCGACGCCCATGTCGATGCGTCCGAAGCCGGTGATGATGTCCTTGTCGGGCTCGAAGCTCAGGCGCGTGCCCACGGTGTCGGGCTTGTTGCGCTTGGACTCGGTGGAGATGTCGAAGCGGTCGAAGATGTCGTTGTGGAACAGGAAGCCGCGCCCCTCGAGCATCGGCACGTCGCTGTAGTCGACGCGGCTTTCGATGAACGAGCTGTAGACGTGCGTCGAGTCCTTGCGGATGAAGAAGTTGCGGTGAATCTGGTCGTGGTCCCAGTTCTCGATGCGGTCGCCGATTGGAATCATCACCCGCTTGGGGTCGATGACCGACGTGAAGCGGACGAACGTGTGCGGGCCGTGTGCGGCGTCGTGAATCATCTGTGCGGCGCCGTCGAACTCGAGCAGCTGGCGTCCGGCCAGAATCATGGCGTCGCCCTTGTAGTTGAAGTAGCGGTCGAAGCGGAAGGCGGCCGTCTCCGAGATGTTGCCGCGCGCCGTGGTCCGCGCCTCCTTGTCGGTCACGATGCTGCTCATGAAGATGGTGTATTTCTCGCCCTCCTTGTTGACGAAGTCGTAGTTGCCGAAGCCGTGATATTTCTTGGCGCCCTCGATCTTGATTTTGGAGTTGTAGAAGCTGTGATACGACGTCTTGGTGCTGACCTCGACCTTGACGCTGTCCACTTCGTCGATGTCGGCGTTCTTGTGTATGATGACGATGCCCTTGCTGTTGAGGTTGAGCGTGGCGTCGGCCGTCCGGATTTTCTTGACCTCGCGGCACGAGAGGATGTCGAGGTCCACGTCGTGCTCGGCGTAGGGCACGTAGAAGGCCAGCGAGTCGCCGCGTTCGCGCGTGGACACGAATCGGTTGCCCTTGGAGCCCAGCTGTCCCATCACCTGTATGTTGCGGTCCATGTCCCACGTGTACGACTTCAGGAGTGTCTTGAATTTGATGGTGTTGCTGTTCCACTCGCCGTTGCCGCGCTTGTAGGCGAAGTATCCCTCGCGCTTGTCGAAGTCGATGACCGAGTAGAGGCATTTCATCTCCACCGTGTCGCGCACCTTGGCAATCTCGCGGCACATGGTGTCGACTATGGCGAAGTGCCGCAGCGTCTCGTTCGAATAGTTGGAGGCCGTCATGCCCGAGCGGTTGCCGATGCTGTTGTAGTGCTTCTGCTGCTTCTGGCTCTCGATGATGTTGCGGCGCGTCTGTCCGCTGTTGATTTCGCCCGTGGAGCGGTCGAGCGTGCAGAAGAACGACGTGTCGGCCACGATGGTGTGGTCGGTGAAGTCCATCAGCTCCGACTCGAGCGAGGCCGAGGGCATGTCGGTTATTCCGAATCCCTTCATGCCGTTGGGCGTCACCAGCAGTCGGCCGCTGAAGCGGGTCTCGTATTCGCTGGGGTTCTTCCGTGCGGCGAACATTCCGAACTTGCCGAACGTGTTTTCGACCGACATGTATTCGTCGAGCGGCCTGAAGACCACCTGCGTCTGTCCGGTGCGCGTCTCGCCGTCGACCACCACGGCCTGCTTGCGTCCGAGGCTGACGTCGGGGAAGGGCACCGTGGTGCGCTCGCCGGCCGACGACACGGTGAAGTCGTAGGTGCGTCCGCGGGCCTCGTCGGGCAGGAACAGGAAGTCGTTGCTGGCCGAGCTCGACGCCACGTATTCGAGGATGCCGTCGCCGCGCAGGCCGCGATTGCTCAGGTCCACTATGTTGTGGTAGGTGGCGCGGTTGTTGTAGATGGGGTAGCCCTCGGCCGGGGCTTCCTGCACAAAGCCCAGCGAATAGTCGGGCCGCACCACTAACTTCTGCTCGATGGGCGGGAAGATGTTGGACGTCAGCGTGCCGGCAAACTCGGTGTTCTGCTTGGTCAAGCGGTTGATGTTGGTTATTTCGAACGGATCGACGGCAAAGTAGAAACGGTCGCGCTTGTATTTGCCGTGCTGGATTGAGGGTTTGTCGTAGTAGACATACGACTCTTTGGTCGATGTCAGAATCGGATATTCGGGATAGTCTTTGATGCCCGATTTGTTGTCGGGCTTGTCAATCTTGAGGTTACCCGTCAGGTCCGAGAGCGTGTTCTGCACATACACGAGCTGCTGCTGCCCGTAGCGGTTGAGGTGTTCGGACACCATCTTGAGCCTGAGCGAGTCAATCTTGTCGAGCTCGATTTCGAAGTTCTCGTACGAGAAGTAGAAGTTGTTGCCGTAGAGCTCCATCATGCCGGCGTCGAGCTTGCCGTCGTAGCGGAAGTCGCGGTTGCGCTTGAGGATGACCTGCCAGCCCGAGGCCGAGTCGGGGTAGAGCGCCACGTTCTGATGGTCGGAGATGGCAATGCCTTTGACGCCGTTGAGCACCATGTCGTAGTTGCGCAGGTCGAGCACGGCGTTGGGCGTGCGGCCGTCGGTGATGGAGTTGAAGCGGATGACGTCGTAGTCTTTCTTGCCCACGCGTGCCAGCAGGTAGTCGAACAGGCGCTGCGTGGGCGTGACAACGTCGGTGTTGGTGTCGTAGGTCACAAATCCGCCGAACGACAGGTTGATTATCATCTGCCTCAGCTCGTTGGCCGGCAGGCGTCGGAACTCGGCATACTCGGCCACCGTGAACGGCATCCGCCCGGCGTAGTGGTAGAAGTCCTTGATGTTCTGCAGCGGATGCGTCATCTCCATGCCCTGCAACTCGTGGTAGTCTTCTTCGCGGTAGTAGTTGAGCGACTCGAACAGCGAGTAGCTCTGTGCCGCGCCTTCGACGGCCTGCAGCATCATCTCGGGGTCGCGCACCCGCCAGCGTATTCGTTCCACGTCGAGGCTGACCTGATGGTAGGTGTCGAAATAGGGGCTTTTTTCGATGCCTTCGTTGCTTCGCAGCAGCGTCATTTCCTTGGGGCCGTCGTGATACCTGAAGCGCAGGCCGGGGTGCGTGATGCGGCCCGAGTCGAGGTGGATGGCGATGGAGGCGTTGCCGCTTTCGATGCGGTTGGACTGCAGGGTGAAGCTGGTCGACATGGCTTCGACGAAGAGCGTGTCGTTGCGATAGATGCTGACCACGGCCGGTTCGTCGGGGTCGCCGCTGCCGCGGAATTTGGAGCCTATCTGCGAGAATCCGCCCGAGTAGTCGATGTTGTCGAAGAGGTCTTTGATTTCGCGCCGCTCGCCCGAGGTGCGGAACTTGGGGTACTGCGCGCCTTCGGGCGTGCGGATGACCATGACCTTGCATTCGAGCGTGCCGCGCAGCTTTTCGGCGAAGTATTTGGTGTTGATGAACGTCACCGAGTCGGCCGAGAAGCCGGTCTTGGTCATGTCGATGCCGTAGCGGCCGAAGTCGGCGTGGCACTCCTCGCGCGAGAATCCGGAGCGGTGCCATGTGACGAGGCCTTTGCGGCCGGTCCATCGGTGTGTGTCCATGTCGAAGGTGCCGTCGGTCTCGAACACTTCGATGCTGTCGTTCTGGGCGCAGCACACCAGCGTCGTCGTCGGCACTTCGACCACGAGGTGGTCGTTGTTCTGGATGAACTGCAGGCTGCATCCGCGCGCGAACCATCGGCTCGATGCGGTGCGGTTGAGCATGTTCTCGCACACGAGGTCGGCCGAGGCCTTCAGGTAGTCGTTGATGTGGCGGAGCTGCGTCTTGGGGTTGTCGAGCTTGGCGGTCAGCACGTTGTGCCACACGGCGTGGTTGGCCGTGCCGTAGAATCCCTTGGCTTCGAAGGCCATGCAGGTCTCAAAGTAGTTGTTGTAGTCGGGGTAGGCGCGTGCCTTGCGGCGTGCGAGGCGGTTGCAGTCGTCGATGTGTTGCAGGCGCTGGTTGTCGCCCACGCGCATCAGGTATTCGTCTATCCGCATCACGAATTCCTTGGCCTTTTTCTTGTCGGTGGTGAACTCGTAGAGCTTGGCCATCTGCTCCATGAACTCGTTGTGGTCGCTGCTGAAGCTGACGGTCTGGCTCTGTGCGGCCGTGCGGCTGTGGAGTGTCAGTGCGGCTGCCGTGGCGGCCATCACCGCCACTGCCATTAGTGCTGTCTTGCTGATGCGCTTTGTCATGGGACTCGGATTTTTCGGTTTCGTATTTGGTCGAGAGAGGTTGTGTGTGTCAGGGTGAATGCTTCCGTCTGTCGTTTCGGGGCGCGCGGCGCGTTCAGTGCCGTGCGGTCAGTTTCAGGGCGGTCCAGCTGTCTTTCTGCCGGCTGTCGGCGAGCTCGAGGCCCAGCTGCCGTGCGGCGTCGCGTAGCATCGGGACGTCGTCGGCATAGAATCCGCTCAGCAGCAGCGTGCCGCCCGGTGCCAGTGCGGCAGCGTAGCGCGGCATGTCGGCCAGCAGTATGTTGCGGTTGATGTTGGCGAGGATGGTGTCGTAGCGCGCCTGCGGGTCGATGGCCGATGCGTCGCCCACGGCCACGGTCATGTTGCCGATGGAGTTGAGCGCGATGTTGTCGAGCGAATTGTCGCGGCACCACGTGTCGATGTCGATGCCGTGGACGTGCGCCGCGCCGCGCATCGACGCGAAGATGCCGAGGATGCCCGTGCCGCAGCCCATGTCGAGCACGCTCTGGCCGTGCAGGTCCATGTCGGCCAGGAAGGTTATCATCAGTTCGGTGGTCTGGTGGTGGCCGGTGCCGAAGGCCATCTGCGGGTTGATGATTATTTCGTATTCGGTGTCGGCTAGTGGAATGTGCTGCGTATCTGACATTTGCCGCCAATCACTATGGGCTCGAAGAAGTTCTGCTCCCACACCTTGTTCCAGTTCTGGTCGGCAATGGTCTCGGCCTGCCACCGGTAGCCGACGCCTTCGACCATCGGGTCGAGGCCGGCGAGGGCTTCGGGGTCGAAGGCCGGGGTGGGGATGTAGGCTTCGAAGCCGTCAGGCGTCTCCACAAAACTCTCGTAGCCCAGATCGCCCATCTGCGCCATCATCACTTCCGAGGCCGTCGCGCACGCCGGCGTCAGCCTTATCGTTACTTTCTGATATTCCATGTCTATCGGTCTGATTGGTAAATGGTTGTGCGACGGTCGTTCGGCTGCGCCCTAACCGGGTGCAATGATAACCATTTTGAAGCTAACAATCTTGGCCGCGCCGGCATTTTCCGCAGTGCGGGCACTCAGATTTTACTCCCCTTCAAAGCGTATTATCATCGCCCGTCGGATGTCGAAAAGAGTGTTAAAATTGCATCAGAAATTAGAAAAAACCGACAGCCGGCAGCAATCTTTGCACGTCGGCGCGGCCGATTCGTAAACCATCATTTTAAAAAAGAAACTTTATCAAATGACAACAAGACATCTCTGCCTTGCCATGCTTGCGGCGCTGACAGCCGCCGCGCAGGCACAACCGGCCGCCGACGTCTGGGCTCGCGGCCAGGAACTTGCCGCCTCCATCGCCCGGCCGGCCATCGCCGACGCCGACTATCGCATCGCCGACTACGGCGCCTCCACCTCGGCCGACGCCCTGACCAACATGGACGCCATCAACAAGGCCATCGACGCCGCCTCGTGCAACGGCGGCGGCCGCGTGCTGGTGCCCGCCGGCGAGTGGCTCACGGGGCCCATCACGCTCAAGTCGGGGGTCAATCTTGTGGTCGAAAAGGACGCCGTGCTTAAATTTTCCACCGTCCGCGAACATTATTTACCCGTGGTGCTGACGCGCTGGGAGGGCATCGACTGCTACAATCTGCACCCGCTCATCTACGCCTACGGACAGAACGACATCGCCATCACCGGCCAGGGCACCATCGACGGACAGGCCACCAAGGAGACCTGGTGGCATCAGTGCGGCTCCACGCGCTACGGCTGGAAACCCGGCATGCTCTCGCAGCGCGCCCCGGGGCACGGCCGCGGCCGCCTCACCGAGTGCGAGCAGAACGACGTCCCCGTCGAAGAGCGCGTGATGGCCGTGGCCGACGCACTGCGCCCGCAGCTCATCAACCTCTACAAGTGTGAGCGCGTGCTCATCGACGGCGTCACGCTGCGCAACTCGCCTTTCTGGGTTATCCACCCGGTCATGGTCAACCAGCTGACCGTCAGCAACGTAACCATCATCAGCCACGGCCCCAACAGCGACGGCTGCGACCCCGAATCGTCGCGCAACGTGCTGATTGAGAACTGCTTTTTCGATACCGGTGACGACTGCATCGCCATCAAGAGCGGCCGCAACAACGACGGCCGCCGCTGGAACCTGCCGAGCGAGAACATCGTGGTGCGCAACTGCCACATGAAGAACGGCCACGGCGGCGTGGTGGTGGGCAGCGAAATCACGGGCGGATACCGCAACCTGTGGGTCGAGAACTGCACCATGGACAGCCCCGAGCTCGAACGCGTCATCCGCATCAAGACCAACCCCTGCCGCGGCGGACTGATAGAGAACATCTTCGTGCGCAACATCAAGGTGGGGCAGTGCCGCGAGGCCGTCCTCAAAATCAACCTCGACTACGAGCCGCGCGAGGCCTGCCGCCGCGACTTCCCGCCCACGGTGCGCAACGTGCTGATGCAGAACGTCGAGAGCCAGAGCAGCAAATATGGCGTCTACATCATCGGACTCAAGGATGCCGAGACCATCAACGTCGAGGACATCTCGCTCGTCGACTGCTCGTTCGACGGCGTGAAGCAGGGCAACAGCATCACCGGCGCCAAGGGCATCAGCTTCAGCAACTATCGTCTCAACGGGCAGCAGCAGACGCCTGACGCGCAATAGGACACACCATCAGAACCGTTTCCAAAACACCAATAATTCCGAGCAGACATGAACAGACTGAAATCAATGCTGATGCTTGCCCTGGCCGCTCCGTGCGCTGCCTTGGCACAGAACTACGTGTCGGAAGTGTGGCAGCCCGATCTGGGCACCAAGTTCCGCAACCCGATCATCTACGCCGACTATTCGGACCCCGACGTCTGCCGCGTGGGCGACGACTATTACATGACGGCTTCGAGCTTCAACTGCATCCCGGGCCTGCCCATCCTCCACTCCAAAGACCTCGTCAACTGGACGCTGGTCAACTATGCCGTGGAGCGCCTCGTGCCGGCCGAGCTCTTTGCCGCCCCGAGCCATGGCAACGGCATCTGGGCGCCGGCCATCCGCCACCACAACGGCGAGTTCTACATCTACTGGGGCGACCCCGACAACGGCATCTTCATGGTCAAGACCAAAGACGTGCTCGGCCGCTGGGACGACCCCGTGCTCGTCCTCCCGGCACGCGGCATCATCGACACCTGCCCCTTCTGGGACGAGGACGGACGCGCCTATCTGTCGCACGGATACGCCGGCAGCCGCGCCGGCCTCAAGAGCATCCTCGGCATCATCGAGATGACGCCCGACGGCACCCGCACCATCGGCCAGAGCCGCATCGTGTTCGACGGCCACGAGGGCAACGAGACCGTCGAGGGCACCAAGCTCTACAAGCGCGACGGCTACTACTACATCCTCTGCCCGGCCGGCGGCGTCTCCACCGGCTGGCAGCTGGCACTGCGCTCCAAAGACATCTACGGACCCTACGAGCACCGCAAGGTGATGGCCCAGGGAATGACCGACATCAACGGGCCCCATCAGGGCGCGTGGGTCGACACGCCCGACGGCAAGGAGCACTGGTTCATCCACTTCCAGGACGTCGACGCCTACGGCCGCATCATCCACCTAAACCCGCTCCGCTGGGCCGACGGCTGGCCCGTGATTGGCAACGATGCCGACGGCGACGGCTGCGGCGAGCCCGTGACCACCGCCGTCAAGCCCTCGCTGCCCCGGCAGCCCAAGGCCAACCCCGTGGAGACCGACTATTTCACCTCCAACCGCCTGGGACTGCAGTGGCAGTGGCACGCCAACGCCAACCCGCTCTGGTATTTCGCCGACGCCGCACACACGCGCCTGCGCCTCTTCACCGTGCCTCTGCCCGAAAACTACGCCAACCTCTGGGACCTGCCCAACCTGCTGCTCCAGAAGTTCCCCGCGCCCGACTTCGCCGCCACGGCCCGCCTGCGCTTCGCGCCGTCGGCCAAGATAGAGGGCGAGCGCGCCGGGCTGGTGGTGATGGGCATGGACTACGCCGGCCTCTTCATGGAGCAGACGCCGCGCGGCATCCTGCTGTCGCAGAACACGTGCGTCAAGGCCAAGCAGCACCGCGAAGAGGTGGTCAGCTCCGAACCCGTGCTGGTGCAGAAAAACCAGGACGTGTGGCTGCGCGTGCGCGTCAGCAGGTCGGGCACGCAGGCTCTGTGCCGATTCTCCTACAGCTTCGACGGCAAGACCTTCACCGACCTCGGACGCGAATTCACGGCCCAGCCCGGGCAGTGGATCGGCGCCAAAGTGGGCATGTTCGCCACGCGGCCCAAGTTCATCAACGACGGCGGCTGGCTCGACGTCGAAGAATTCGTGGTGACCCGATGACGGCCGCCGCACACACGCAAAACGAACCCACTCTGTTGGCAGACCGCAATCGGGCCTGCCAACACTTTGTTTTTTAACACTTAACCACAAACAGAGAAAAATGAATAGATTCATTGTGATTTCGGCGCTGCTCATGGCAACAGCCTGCGCCTCCGACCGGACCAAGCCCGACCAGTCGTTTGTCATCCACACCATCGGCGACAGCACCATGGCCGAAAAGCGCGACGACCGCCGCCCCGAAACGGGCTGGGGCGAGTGCATCGCCCGCCACCTGCGCCCCGACGCCGCCGTCAGCGTGCGCAACCATGCCGTCAACGGCCGCAGCACCAAAAGCTTCATAGCCGAAGGCCGGTGGGACAGCGTGCTCGACAGCCTCCGCCCCGGCGACTACGTCTTCATCCAGTTCGGGCACAACGACAACAAGCCCGAAGACTCCACCCGCTTCACCAACGCCTCCACTATCTACAAGGAGAACCTGCGCCGCTATGTCAACGACACGCGCGCCCGCAAGGCCACGCCAGTGCTGCTGACGTCGATTGTGCGCCGCCACTTCAACGAGAGCGGCGTCCTTGTCGACACCCACGGCGGCTACCCCGACGCCATGCGCCAGGTGGCAGCCGAGCT
>SAMEA3663209__coassemble_872_pt1 | contig 11007 bp, 3 predicted proteins | sample SAMEA3663209__metabat2_high_PE_010 | metagenome-assembled genome bin SAMEA3663209 (sample SAMEA3663209) | pig gut metagenome | biome: pig gut; feature: pig-associated habitat; material: faeces | place: China | collected 2013 | reverse complement strand
GGCCCTGGCATGGCGCCTGAGCGACGAGGAGTTCATGGCCTCGACGCGCGAGTGGCTCACCAACCTCAAGCTGCGCCTGAGCTACGGCACGGCGGGCAACAACCGCATCCCCGACGGCTCGATGTACACCACATTCGCCCTCAGCAGCACCTCCGACAAGCACATCTACTTCGACGAGAGCGCAGCCATCGACATCAAGCACGGCGACATCCTCTCGAACCCCGACCTGACGTGGGAGACCACCGTCACCCGCAACGTGGGCGTCGACTACGGCTTCTTTGGCAACCGCCTCTCGGGCAGCGTCGACGTCTACTGGAACACCACCAAGGACCTGCTGATGAAGACCACCATCAGCTCGTCGTCGGGCTACAGCTATCAGTACCGCAACATCGGCCAGACCTCGAACCGAGGCGTTGAGCTGCAGCTGGATGCCGTCCTGCTCGACAGCAAGGACTACGGCCTGAACTTCAACTTCAACATCTCTTATAACCGTGGCAAAATCGACGAGCTGCCCGGCGGCGACATGTGGCAGATGTCGGGCTGGGGCGCTGCGGTGGCCGGCAAGTCGGAAGACTTCCTGGTGGCCGAGGGCGGACGCCTTGGCGAGGTCTGGGGCTTCAAGGCCGACGGCTACTACAAGCCCGAAGACTTCGACTGGGACGGCTCGAAATGGGTGCTCAAGGAGTCTCAGGGTGCCGATGCTTCGCAGATAACCTACAACAGCGTGGGCGTGGTCCCCGGCGCGCTCAAGCTCAAGACCGACGAGAACGGCAACGTGGTGAAGGTGCGCCTGGGCAACACCGTGCCCAAGGTGTCGGGCGGCTTCGGCCTCAACGGACGCTTCAAGTGGTTCGACGCCTCGATATTCTGCAACTATTCGCTGGGCAACAAGATATTGAACGCCACAAAGGTGGGCTCGAGCTTCTATGAGGGTTCCAAGAAGAACTGGAACCTCAACGACGACTTCCGCATCTCGAACCGCTACACCGTCATCGACCCCGAGAGCGGCGAGAGCATGATCTCGAAGAACTATGTGCAGACCTACGGCTACGAAGAGGTGGCCAACCGCCTCAACCAGCTCAACGCCGGCAAGTCGATGTATAACCCCGCATCGGTGACCTCGATGCCGCTGACCGACTATGCTCTGGAAGACGGCTCGTTCCTGCGCATCAACACCGTCAGCGTGGGCTACACACTGCCCAAGGCTTGGGTCGAGAAGTGCTATCTGAGCAACGTCCGCTTCTACGTGACGGGCTACAACCTCTATTGCTTCACCAACTATTCGGGAGCCGACCCCGAAGTGGACACACGCCGCAGCACGCCCATGACGCCCGGCGTCGACTACTCGGCATATCCCAAGAGCCGCACGTTTGTGGGCGGTGTCAACGTATCGTTCTAACCCTACTATAAGAATCGCAACATGAAAAGCATATATAAAACTATTGTCTTGGGAATGTGCGCGCTCGGCACCGCTGCGTGCGACGACTTCCTCGAACAGACATCGCCGTCGGAACAGACCGCCACGACGGTCTTCAACTCGGTAACCTACACTCAGCAGGCACTCAACAAGGTCTACTCGGGCCTGACGCTCGACCATACCTACGGATGCCGCATCCCGCTCAACCTGTCACTCAACTCCGACATCGAGCTCATCGACGGCCTCGACGCATCGGCCGTGATAGCCGTCAGCGAGCGCGGCGCCGGCAACTACAACGCCTCGCCCACCTGGACCAAGCTCGACGACAACTGGAAGAACATGTTTGCCATGATCGAGAATGCCAACATCGTGATCGAAGGCATCGAGGGCAGCAGCCTGATGGCAACCGAGGGCTCCACCCGCAACACCATGCTCCGCTACAAGGGCGAGGCCCTGGGCCTGCGCGCCATGCTCTATGCCGACCTCGTCAAGCTCTATGGCGACGTGCCCGGCAAGTTCGAGACCACGGCCGTCGACGGCTCGAACCTCGACATGGGCAAGACCGACCGCGACGAAATATACGAACGCCTGCTCGCCGACCTCGACGAGGCCATCGAATGCCTGCCCTGGGCTGGCGAGAACAACTACTCGACCGAGCACATAACCAAGGGATTCGCCCACGGACTCTATGCCCGCATCGCCCTGGCCTATGCCGGATACAGCATCCGCGAGAGCGCCAAGGACGGCTACGAGACACTGGCCGGCAGCGACGGCACCTATCCCGTGCAGCGCCCCTCGGCCGCCAAGCGCGCCGAGCTCTACCGCGCCGCACTCAGCCACCTCGACTGCCTGATAGCCTCGGGCATCCACAAGCTCAACCCGAGCTTCGACAACGAGTGGACGCTCATCAACCAGAAGACGCTCGACAACACCTATCGCGAGAACATATACGAAGTGGCCCACGGCATGAACTTCTCGGGCGAGATGGGCTACACCATCGGCGTCCGCCTCAACGGCGTCACCTCCACCTACGGCTACGGCAACTCGAGCGGCAAGGTCAAGCTGACCGCACCATTCTTCATGTCGTTCGACCCCAAAGACCAGCGCCGCGACCTGACCTGCGCCACCTACGAAATAAAGCCGGGCGACGACAACTCGGCCGTGGAGACCATGCAGTCCAACACGCCCTTCGGCATCTACGTGGCCAAGTGGGACGTCCGCAAGATGGGCCAGGAATGGCTGGCGGCCAACAAGAACGCCACCACCAAGTGGGGCTATGGCGTCAACTGGGTGGTGATGCGCTACTCGGACGTGCTGCTGATGTATGCCGAAGTGCTCAACGAGCTTGAGGGCGCCGACGCCACCGGACCCACCTGCGGCCTGACCGCACGCGAGGCTCTCCGCATGGTGCGCAGCCGCGCCTTCGACGCCTCGGCACAGGCCGACGTGGACGCCTATGTGGCCTCGATTGCCTCGGGCAGCGACTTCTTCGACGCCATAGTCAACGAGCGCGCATGGGAGCTGGCCGGCGAGGCGCTGCGCAAGTTCGACCTCGTGCGCTGGGGTTTGCTCGACGCCAAGATCAAGTCCGACTATCTGGCCCTGACCCAGACGGCTCTGCAGAAGCTCTACTACAAGATGAGCTCCGAAGACGTCAACAAGATTGACATGAGCAGCATCTGCTGGTACGAGGAGCCGTCGGACCCTGACGCCTACAAGAGCACGACGTTCTGGGGCTCCAAAATCGACGACAAGGGCACCGACAGCAACGAGAAGAACATCGGCTATCTCGACAACATCAGCTCGGGCCTCAACAGCACGGTCTTCTACCGCCACCTGCTGCCCATCGGCTCGGTCACCATCAGCGACGCCGGCGGTTCGATGTCGAACTCGTACGGATACTAACAACGCGGATTGTTTTCAGTCTTTCAAATTAATCAGCACAACAAGCTATGAACACAACAAGCAAAATCAAATATCTGTCGGCAGTCGGCGCCATGGCGCTCGCGGCTGCGTTCACATCGTGCGAGGAATCGAACGATTGGGATACCGACTCGTCGTATGCCCGCCTGTTCTCGGTCACCAAACTGTCGGTGACGGCCGAGGCCACCGAAGCCGAAGTGACCTTCGGCAAGATTCCGGGCACCGAATACTACATCATCCAGGTCAGCGAAGACACCATGGCCAACGACATCGAGCCTCAGATCCAGATGACCTTCGGGGCCGACGGGTCCATCACCTCGTCGCCCTACACGCTGACCGACCTCAACAGCACCACGCGCTACTTCCTGCGCATCAAGGCCTGCTCCGACGCCACGGCCGACTCGCGCTGGACCTATCTCGAATCGGTCACCTTCAAGACCAAGAGCGAGCAGCTGATGCTGCCCCTCGGCGGCGCCGACAAGACGTCGGGCACGGCGCACGTGTCGTGGACGCCCGGCGCGGCCATGACCCAGATAGTGCTGCTCGACGACAAGGGTAGCGAGCTCCGCCGCATCGACCTGACGGCCGACGACGTGGCCGCCGGCGAATACACCTTCGAGGGCCTCGACCCGCTGACAACCTATACCGTCGAGATCTACAACCATGCCGTCCGTCGCGGCTACGTCACCTTCTCGACCTATGCCGAGGCTCCAGCCGCCGACTACATTGCCTACATCAGCGCCACCGACTCCGTCAACTACGACCTGCTCCAGAGCTTTGTGGCCGAGGGCTACAAGAGCGTCACCGTGGCCATGCCGGGCGACGCCGTCTTCCACAATCCCAACCGCCTGCTGATTCCCGACGGCCTTTCGGTCACTTTCTTCGGCCTGCCGGGCAACGAGCGCTCCGTCCTTGCCGTCAACGGCATCAACCTCGGCGGCACGCACGCCTACGTCAAGTTCGAAAACCTGACCATCGACGGCGCCGTGTATGAAGACGGCGTGGCTACCGCCACCAACAACAACTACGTCTTCAACCAGAGCGAGCCGGCCACGGTGGGCACCATCGAGTTCCGCTCGTGCGTCATCCTCAACCTCAAGAACACCGTCTTCCGTCTGCAGGGCTCCGACTCCAAGGTGGTCAACAGCCTCGTGTTCGACGACTGCATCTACTACGGCCCGGCAAAGCGCACCTACAGCTTCGTCCATGTCGACGCGGGCGGCGGCGCCGGCAAGGTCGAGAACATCAGCATCAGCAACTGCACCGTGGTCCACAGCGGCAAGTGTCTGGTCTATAGCAAGAACACCGACTTCACCAAGCTGACCATCAGCAACTGCACCGTGTTCGACGCTCCCGGCGCCGGCGACTACATCTTCGACTGCGCTTCGACCAGCTACGGCCCCACCGAGGGCGCCACGTTGAGCAACTGCATCTTCGGCTACGACACCTCGACCACCGTCAAGGGCATGCGCTGCAGCAGCACGCCGGTTGTGGAGAACTGCTACGCAACCACCGAATTCGTGCAGGGCGGCAACAAGGTGACGCTCGAAGATGCCGGTGCAGCCGCCGATGTCTTCAAGTGCATAGACGAGGGCAGCTGGGACTTCACCTTTGCCGACCCGCTGTTCAAAGGCCAGGGCGTGGTGGGCGACCCGCGCTGGTTCGTTTCCGAATAGCTTTTTCCTAATGGCATAGACCGCAAGACTGGGCCGTGCGACCGATGTGTCGTGCGGCCCTTTTCGGCTTCGGCCGGCGGCGGCCGGGCGGAAAGGGCTGGCGGCTGTTGCCCCGAAAAAAACTCGGTGCAGGAGCCGACAACAATCCGGCAATATTTTGGCCGGTTGAAAACTTTTTCATTCTTTTGCAGAGTTGCGAGTGACATGGAGTTCCGACAGACCATCGGCGTCTGTTTTTTATTGTGAATGATGCAACCTTTCTGCAGCAATCCAAGTAGAATCAGTTCATTGCATGTGGCATGGAACCTTCGGTTGCTCGAATAAATCCGTAAAAATGAACGCTATACGTAAATTCTGCAATTGGTACTTTTCGCGCAAGGCGCTGCCCTACTGGTGCATCCTGATGCTGGACTGTGCCATAGTCTTCATATCAGGACTTTTCGTCTATTACCTCCAGCACGGCGGCCTTGAACTGGCGCAGCAGTTCTGGCAGGTGGCCGTGGGCCTGTGTCTGTGCCTCATGGTCTATGTCGCGGCCTTTTTCATCTTCCACACCTATCACGGCGTGATGCGCTACTCCAGCTTCGTCGACCTGCATCGTGTGGCCTATTCGACGGCGCTGGCCGGCATCGGCGTGTTCGTGCTGCATCAGATAGTGGAGCGCACGCCGCTTGCGCACTATCTGTTCGTGCCTAATTTCGAGAGTTCCATTCTGCTGTTCATAGTGGCCACCATGCTGATGTGGTGCCTGAGGGTGGTGGTCAAGACAATGCACGACCTCTCGCGCGGCGACAGCAGCATCCAGAAAGTGTTCGTCTACGGCTGCATGCAGGGCGGCATAGCCCTTGCCAAGAGCATCCGCAACGAATATCCGCAGCGCTACCGCCTGCGCGGCTTCATCTCCGACGACAAGTCGCTCAACGGCTCGTGGCTGCTGGGCGAGCAGGTCTATTTCGACGACGACTCAGTGGTGGCCGTGATGCGCAAATACCGCGTGTCGGCCCTGCTGGTGTCGCCCATGCAGCGCGAGAAGTTCGTGACGCGCACCAGCCTCATCGACGCCCTCATCCGCTCGGACATCAAGATTCTGGTGCTGCCCACCGAGACCGAAGAGTGGGACGGCAAGACCGACATATCGCACCGCCAGCTGCGCGAGGTCGAGATCGAAGACCTGCTGCCGCGCGACAAGATAGAGGTCGACATGGAAGCCATCGGCAGGATGCTGACCGGCAAGCGCATCCTGATAACCGGAGCCGCAGGCAGCATCGGCAGCGAGATGGCGCGCCAGGTGGCCAAGTTCGGGCCGGCCGATCTGATACTGATTGATCAGGCCGAGACGCCGATGCACGACGTGCGCCTCTTCATGGCGCGCAACCACCCAGGGCTGCACGTCGAGACCATCGTGACCGGCATTGGCAAGGAGGCGCGCATGGAGCGCATCTTCGCCCGCTACAAGCCCGAATACGTGTTCCACGCGGCGGCCTACAAGCACGTGCCGATGATGGAGGACAACCCGGCCGAGGCCGTCCTGAACAACGTCTACGGCACGCGCGTGATAGCCGACTTGGCCGTCAAATACGGCACGCGCAAGTTCGTGATGATATCGACCGACAAGGCCGTCAACCCGACCAACGTGATGGGCTGCTCGAAGCGCATCTGCGAGATATACTGTCAGGCGCTCAACAACAGCCAGTGGGAAGAGGCCCAGCGCACCGGCCGGCGCACCACCCAGTTCGTGACCACGCGCTTCGGCAACGTGCTGGGTTCCAACGGGTCGGTCATTCCCATCTTCAAGGAGCAGATAAAGCGCGGCGGCCCCGTGACCGTCACCCACAAGGACATCATCAGATACTTCATGCTCATCCCCGAAGCCTGCCGCCTTGTGCTCCAGGCCGGCACCATGGGCCACGGCGGCGAAATCTACGTCTTCGACATGGGCAAGCCCGTGCGCATCGCCGACCTCGCCCAGCGCATGATCGACCTTTCGGGCGCGCGCAACGTGCAGATTCAGTACACCGGCCTGCGCGACGGCGAGAAGCTCTACGAGGAGCTACTCAACGACGCCGAGCAGACCAAGCCCACCAAGCACCCCAAGATAATGGTGGCCCAGGTGCGCGAATATCCCTACGAGCTTGCGCTGCGCAACGAGATGGAACTCTACGACCTGGCCATCAACGGCGACGACATGGACATCGTGCGCAAGATGAAGGCCATCGTGCCCGAATACAAGAGCCGTCATTCCAAATACGAGGCGCTCGACCACGAGACCGTGACGCAGTAGAGCCCTGCGGTCATCGTCACAATATCAGCACCGAAAGTCCGGCTGCGGCGCACTGCCACGGCCGGACTTTCTGCATTCGTGCGGGCCGGTGCGCGATGAGGTGGCGAGGCCGGGCGCGGGCGCTTTGTGCAAAATAATGTGTAGATTTGCGCTTGCGGCGTCGGGAAGAGGTGGCGGGCGCGGCCGGCGCCGTAGTCACCGTGGGCGGTCTGCCCGGCAAGAGTGACGCTTTTCTAAATCATAAATCGGAATATGGCACATCAGACAGGAAAGATATGCGTGGCGATGCTGGCCGGACTGCTGGTCTGGCTCGGGACATCGGCGCAGATAAGCACGCACGTGGAACGCTACACCGTGGACGACGGGCTGGCGCAGGACGTGGTGCTCAGCATGCTTCAGGACAGCCGCGGCTTCATGTGGCTCAGCACGTGGAACGGACTGAGCCGCTGGGACGGCCGCGAGTTCAGGAACTACCGCACTCTGCCCACCGACAGCGTCAGGATGGGCAGCAACCGCATAAACGCCATGGTGGCCGACACGGTGGGCAACCTCTGGTGCCTCTCCGACGACCGTCAGGTCTATCTGTTCTGCACCGCCACCGAGCGCTTCGTGAACGTCACCGACACCATGAGCCGCCCCGGCAGGGTGATGAACCTCAGGGCGCTGCCGCGCTCGGGCGTGTGGCTGACGATGGAAGACGGCCGTGTGATGCGGGCCTCGTCGACACTGCGCGGCCGGGTGACGACCGAGGCGTGCTGCGAGCGCGAACTGCGCGGCGCCACCATCTACAAGATTGCCGACGACCCCGACGGCGACACCTGGGTGCTCTCGAGCAGGGGAGCCTGCATAGTGGGCGGCAAGCATCTCGAAGACGTGGCCGTGTTCACCCACCAGACGGTGAGCGGCAGCAACATCTGGCTGGCCTCGGCGGCCGGGCGCGTGGGCTGCTACAACGCCACCACCGGCGCCGTCGATTACATGACCATCCACGGCATCGACTCCGACATCACGGCGCTGAGCCGCACCACCACGGGCCGTCTGCTGGTGGGGTGCGCCAGCGGCCGTCTGCTGGCCTACGACGTGGCCACCGACGCCACGGCCGCAGTGTCGCTGCCGACGCAGAGGCCGGGCGTCGCCATAGCCTCGATACACGTCGACGACGAGGGCTGTGTGTGGGTGCAGAACGGCGCCTTCGAGCTCTTCTGCCACAACCCGGCCACGGGCATCACCTTCAGGGTCGACATCCCGGTGGTGACCGATGCCCGCGGACGCCGGTCCAAATACCAGATTGTGGGCGGGATGCGCGGCATATGCTGGGTCTATCAGCCCTACGGCAAGCTGTTTGAGGTGGACGTGACCACGGGCCAGGCGCGTCAGGTGCTCGAGCAGTCGGTGCACATCTGCTATGCCGACCGCCAGCGCAACCTGTGGATAAACACGGTGGAGCGCGAACTGCTGCACATGGTGGCCTATCGCACCAACTACCAGCTGACGCCCACGCCCGGCGCGCAGATGCCCGAGAGCGAGGTGCGCAGCCTGATGGTGGACCGCGACGACCGCCTGTGGGTGGGCGCCAAGGACGGCACGCTGCGCATCTACGACAATCCCGGTTCGAGCCCGCTCTACGTCAGCCGGCAGGGCACGCTGAGCACGGCTCCGGCCAAGTTCGGGGCCAACATCTACTGCCTGGCCCAGGACGCCGATGGCAACGTGTGGGCGGGCAGCCGTCACAGCGGGCTCTTCGTGCTGAGGCGGCGCGGCGACTCCTACACCGTTGCCAACTATCGCAGCCAGCGCAGCGACAAATACAGCATCAGCGGCAACGCAGTCTACTCTGTGCTTCACGCCGACGACGGCACCACATGGGTCGGCACGTTCGACGGCGGCCTCAACCTCGTGCGCCGCGACGTCGACGGCAATCCCGCGTTCATCAACGTCTACAACGAGCTGACCGGATATCCGCAGGACCACTATCTGAAAGTGCGCAGCCTCGAACAGGTGGGCCGGCGCGTGCTGGTGTCGACCGGGCACGGGCTGCTGGCCTTCGACCTCCGCCACACCAACCCGTCGGACATCAGTTTCCGCAGCGTCGAACTGCTGCCGGCCAACGTGTCGACCAACGTGATGCAGACCCTGAGCACGGCCGACGGCATGGTCTGCGTGGCGATGCTCGGCCGCGGGCTGGCGTCGTTCTGCAGCGCCGACCTGGCCTCCGACGCCCCGCCCGCCATCACCCTGCATCACCCCGGCATCGACAATCGCTGCGACATGATGCAGTCGATGATTGCCTGGCCCGACAGTTCGGTGTGGATGCTGTCCGAGCATCAGCTCTGCCACATGGACAATTCCAACTTCGAGATATATGGCAGCGAGGCCTTCTACACCACCTTCAGCTATTCCGAGGCGCGGCCCGCCATGTGGCGCGGACACCTCGTGTGCGGCACGTCCGACGGCTTCGTCATCATCGCCCCCAACATGCTGACCAAGAGCGCCTACGAGCCGCCAATCGCCTTCACGTCGATGCACGTGCGCTCGCGTCAGCAGACCATGCTCCACGCAGCCGAAGTGCCGGGCATCGACCGTGCCGACACCGTCCGCCTCGACCGCACGCAGCGCAACGTCACCATCTCGTTCGCCGCGCTCGACTTCACCGGCGCCGACGACATAGTCTACGCCTACCGCCTCGAAGGCGTGGACGACGACTGGAACTATTCGCACCGCAACAACACCGCCAACTATCTGAACCTGCCCTGCGGCGAGCACAGGTTCACCGTCCGCTCCACCAACGCAGCCGGCGTGTGGGCCGACAACCATCGCACGCTGACGCTGGTGGTGGAGCCGACCTTTGTGGAGACGCCGGCATTCGTGGCGCTGTGCGTGGCGCTGCTGATAGCCGTCATGGGCCTGGTGGTGTGGGTGACGCACTACATCTTCGCCCTCCGCCACGCCGTGGACGTGGAGCAGGAGGTTACCGACATGAAGCTCCACTTCTTCACCAACATATCGCACGAGCTGCGCACGCCTCTGACGCTGATAGCCAGCCCCGTGGAAGAGGTGCTCGACAACGAGCCGCTCTCCGACGAGGCGCGCAGTCACCTGAGGGTGGTGCAGGCCAACGCCGACCGCATGCTGCGGCTGGTCAGCCAGCTGCTCGACTTCCGCAAGCTTCAGGACCACAAGATGAGCATCATGGTGGAGCGCACCGACGTGCCCGGAGCCGTCGAGGCCGTGGTCAGCAACTTCCGCGCCGAAGCCCGTGCGCGCGGCCTGAGCCTCGACCTGGAGGTGGCCGGACGTGACATCCGCGCCTACGTTGACACCGACAAGTTCGAGAAGATAATGTACAATCTGCTGTCGAACGCCATCAAATACACCGAGCGGGGCGGGGTGACCGTCAGGGTCAGCGCCGAGGCAGGCGACGTGGTGATTGCCGTCAGCGACACCGGCTGCGGCATCGACCACAAAGACGTCGGCACCGTCTTCGAGCGCTTCGGCACGCTCGACGGCTCGCCGCATCAGGGCCCGTCGACCGGCATCGGCCTGACGCTGGCGCGCGAATATGCGCAGATGCATCACGGAAGCCTCGATGTCGCCTCCGAGCCCGGACGCGGCAGCACCTTCACCGTCCGCCTGCCGGCCGGGCGCGAGTTCTACGACGACTCGCAGGTGGTGGAGCCCGCCGCTCATCCCGACGACGATGCCGACACTGA
>SAMEA3663209__coassemble_864_pt1 | contig 11075 bp, 9 predicted proteins | sample SAMEA3663209__metabat2_high_PE_010 | metagenome-assembled genome bin SAMEA3663209 (sample SAMEA3663209) | pig gut metagenome | biome: pig gut; feature: pig-associated habitat; material: faeces | place: China | collected 2013 | reverse complement strand
AGCCCTCGATGTGCACCGTGACGATGCCGCACACTGCATGAGCGCACGCGCCGAGCGACCACACGCCTATGGCCCAGAGATAGCCCTTCTTGGTTCCCATCCAGTCCACGAACTTGCCGGCAAACAGCATGCAGACGGCATAGATAATGGAGAAGACTGCGGTTATCGTGCCATAGTCGGCATCCGTCCAGTGGAATTCGGGAGCGATGAAGTCCTTCCACGTTAGCGACAATACCTGACGGTCCATGTAGTTGACGGTGGTCGCCACAAAAAGCAGCGAGCACATCCACCAGCGCCAGTTGGTCATCAGCTTTGTTGATGTTGTTTCTTTCATATCAATTCTTTAAAATGTTAATTTGCAGCTATTTGCGGTCAGCCACAACCGTTTCGGGAACTAACCTCTGATTTCCTTGATGACATCGAGGCATTCCTTGCACTTGTTGGTCACGTAGGCCCAGTCGCCGGCAGCCACCTTGTCTTTCGGGAAGAGTTTGGAGCCCATGCCGACGCAGAACACGCCTGCCTTGAACCAACTTGTCAGGTTCTCCTTTTCGGGAGCCACGCCACCCGTGACCATGACTTTGGTCCAGGGGCACGGAGCCATCAGACCCTTCACCATGTTGGGGCCGTAGACGTCGCCCGGGAAGAGCTTGGTCAGATCGCAGCCGAGCTCCTGAGCCTTGCCAATCTCGCTGACGGTGCCGCAGCCGGGGCAATAGGGCACTGCACGACGGTTGCAGACAGGGGCAATCTCGGGGTTGAACAGCGGGCCGACCACAAAGTTGGCGCCAAGCTGGATATACAGAGCGGCCGTCGGAGCGTCCACAATCGAACCGATGCCGAGTGCCAGTTCGGGGCATTCCTTGTCCGCCCACTTGACAAGCTCGCCGAATATTTCGTGAGCGAAGTCGCCGCGGTTGGTGAACTCGAAAGCACGGACGCCGCCGTCGTAGCATGCTTTGACCACTTTTTTGGCCACCTCTACGTTTTTGTCATAAAAGACCGGAACCATACCGGTCGAACCGATTTTGGAAAGGACTGCTATCTTATCAAATTTTGCCATTGTAGTTGTTTTTTTAGATTGTTAGAGACTATCGCTGAACACGTCCGTTAGCATTTCCGCCGGCCAAGGCCTCAACCTCTTCGATCGAAACCAGGTTGAAGTCGCCCGGGATAGTGTGCTTGAGCGCCGACGCTGCCACTGCAAATTCGAGAGCCTCGCCCTGAGTCTTCTTGGTCAGCAGGCCATGGATGAGGCCGCCCGAGAACGAGTCGCCGCCGCCCACGCGGTCGATGATCGGGTTGATCTCGTATCGCTTCGACTGATAGAACTCTTCGCCGTTGTAAATCATCGCCTTCCAGCCGTTGAAAGTAGCCGAATACGATTCGCGCAGAGTGCTGACAACGTATTTGAAACCGAACTCTTTGGCCATTGCCATGAAGATGCCCTTGTAGCCTTCGGCATCCGTCTTGCCACCCTCCACATCAGCTTCGGGCTTGAAGCCGAGGCAGAGTTCGGCGTCTTCTTCGTTGCCGATGCAGACGTCGACATACTTCATCAGCGGACGCATGATCGAGATGGCCTTTTCGCTGATCCACAGCTTCTTGCGGAAGTTCAGATCGACCGAAACCGTCACGTTGTGACGTTTGGCGGCCTCGCAGGCCAGGCGTGTCAGCTCGGCAGCCTTGTCGCTTACGGCCGGCGTGATGCCCGACCAGTGGAACCAATCGGCACCTTCCATTATGGCGTCGAAGTCGAAATCCTCGGGCACGGCCTCGGCAATCGACGAGTTGGCGCGGTCGTAGATGACCTTCGACGGACGCATCGACGCACCCGTTTCGGCATAGTAGAGGCCTACCCTGTTGCCGCCGCGAGCCACAAAACGCGTGTCGACGCCATAGCGGCGGAGAGCGTTCAGCGCAATCTGACCGATCTCGTGCTTGGGCAGTTTGCTCACGAAATAGGCTTCGTGGCCGTAGTTGGCGCAGCTCACTGCCACGTTTGCCTCACCGCCGCCGGGTATGATTTTGAATGAATCGGTTTCTACGAATCTGTAGTTTGCTTCGGGCGACAAGCGCAGCATGATTTCGCCCAGTGTTACGATTTTTGCCATTATGTTAAATAACTTATGTCCGCAGCGCACCTTGCCGATGCGCTGCGGACTGGTTTATGTTTAGAAATTGAAATAATTTTTTGCGTTGTAATAGGAGATGCCTTCGACGATTGGCTTGAGGAGCGAGTCGTCGTCGGGAGCCTCGCCGCGCTCCACCAGGTTGCCGTAATAGTTGCAGACGATGCGGCGGAAATATTCGTGGCGCGGATACGACATGAAGCTACGCGAGTCGGTCACCATGCCCACAAAGCGGCTTGTCAGGCCCAGAGCCGACAGCGCTTCGAGGTGGCGTTCCATGCCGGTCTTCTGGTCGAGGAACCACCATGCGGCGCCATACTGGATTTTGCCGGGCATCGAGCCGTCGTTGAAGTTGCCTATCATGGTGGCCATCATCTCGTTGTCGGCCGGGTTCAGGTTGTAGAGGATGGTCTTGGCCAGCTTGTCTTCGGTGTCGAGGGTGTTGAGGAACTTCGACATCGGATAGCTCTTCTGCGGATCGCCTATCGAATCCCAGCCGGTGTCGGGGCCAAGGTTGTTGAAGGCGCGCTGGTTGTTGTTGCGCAGGGCGCCGACGTGGAACTGCTGCGTCCAGCCGCGCTTGTGGTTCATCTTGCTGAGTTCGAGCAGGATGGCCGTACGATACTGCTCCATCTCGGTGTCATTCAGCTCCTTGCCGGCCAGAATCTTGGCAAACACCGCGTCGATGTCGGCCTTGGTGAACGGGGCGTAATAGAATCTGTCCAGACCGCTGTCCGACAGCTTGCAGCCGAGCGATGCGAAGAATTCGTGACGCAGGTCGAGTGCCTTGACGAGCGCGTCGAAACTGTCGATTTTGACGCCCGAAGCTTTCTCGAGCTGTGCGAAATAGTCGAGCAGAACCGGCAGCTCGTCGACCTTGACAACCACCTTGTCGGCGCGCCAGGTGGGCAGCACCTTGATTTCGAAGCCGTCGCGCGCAATCTTGATGTGATGCTCCAGCGTGTCGACGGGGTCGTCGGTGGTGCAGACAACCTTGACGTTCATCTTGCGCATGATGTTGCGCACGCTGAATTCGGGCGTGCGGAGCATGGCGCTTGCCTTTTCGTAGATTTCTTTGGCTGTGTCCTTATTTAATAAGGTAGTGATGCCGAAATAACGGTTGAGTTCGAGGTGCGTCCAGTGGTAGAGGGGGTTGCCGATGGTCATGGGCACCGTCTCGGCCCACTTCTGGAATTTCTCTTCGTAGGAAACGTCCTTGCCGGTGCAGTATTTTTCGTTCACACCATTGGAGCGCATCGCACGCCATTTGTAATGGTCGCCTTCGAGCCAGATCTCGCCCAAGTTGTTGAAATTGCGGTCATTGGCAATCATCTCAGGCGACAGGTGGCAATGAAAGTCTATAATAGGCAGCTTCTCTGCGTATTCGTGATATAACCTGCGGGCCGTTTCGGTCTGCAGTATGAAATCGGGATGAATAAAAGGTTTAGACATGTTATTTTTTTTAGAGCGTTAACGGACACGAAAATATATTGTTGCAAAATGAAATGCAAACTTTAAGATAATTTTTTATTTAAGCCGCTTAATCACAGTTAATTGAAGCATTTAATATTTTTTATAAAAAAGTTGTCATAGAACATATTTCGGTCGGTTTTGTGTGCAAACGTTAGCATTTTAACGACATTGCAAATTGAAATCGGGCATATTTTCTGGCCGATTCAAGTTCAATAAACAATAAATCAGCAGCTAAAAATTTTAGATGCAAAAAATTGGTTATTGTGCAAACGTTTGTATATTTGCCACCGGAATCAAAGTTCGAAACCGATGGCCAAACCGACGATAAACGACATAGCCAAAGCGCTCAACATCACACCCTCGACCGTGTCGAGAGCGTTGGCGGGCAACACCCGCGTGAGCGAGGCCACGCGACTATCGGTGGAGCGGAAGGCGTCCGAACTCGGTTACGAACGCAACATTCTGGCCTCGTCGCTGCGGCGCGGCGTGTCGGACACGGTCGGGATGATTGTGCCGCGCATCAACAGGCAGTTCTTCAGCAACGTCATCAGCGGCGCCGAAGCCATCCTGAACCCTGCGGGCTACAATCTGCTCATCTGCCAGTCGCACGAGCGGCTCGAAGACGAAAAGCGAGGCCTGCAGACGCTGATACGCAACCAGGTGGCCGGCATCATCATGTCGCACTCGCTCGAATCCGAAAACGGCAACCACATCGCCGAAATCACGCGCGGCAGCGTCAAGCTGGTCCAGTTCGACCGCGTGTTCAGCGACCTGCCCGGAGCCAAAATAGTGAACGACAATTTCACGGGCGCCTTTCTGGCCACCAAGCATCTGATCAAGAACGGATACCGACGCATCGGCACACTGGCCGGAGGCCTCGTTTCGGCCGCCTATCGCGAGCGCCTCGACGGCTACAAATCGGCGCTCGAAAGCGAGGGCATGACCGTCGACGACGACATAATCTTCCCCGACACCGTGGTGCGCGACAAGGGCATCGAGCGCACGGCCATCGCCATCGAACGCGGCTGCGACGCGCTCTACTGCGCCGGCGACTATGCCGCACTCGGGGCGCTCGAATGCGCACGTGGCAAAGGGCTGGAGGTGCCTCGGCAGTTCGGGATTGTCGGCACGGCCAACGAGATATTCACCGAGCTGACGACGCCGTCGATAAGCACGCTGGAGCTCAACGCCTTCGACATGGGCAACAGAGCCGCACAGGCCTTTCTGGACATCAATTCGCAGAACAAGACGGGGCTTGTCACGGTGACTGTCCCGATGCGGCTGATTATCCGCGAGACGTCGGTGCGAAAGCCGGTAACTCACACAATTGCAGAAATATAACACAAAATAAGCTTAACACACAAAACCGTTTATCATCATGAACTACGAATTGAGGTACGCCGCGCATCCGTCCGATGCAAAGCAATATGACACGACACGTCTCCGCAAGGAATTCCTGATTGAAACCATCTTCACGCCGGACGACACGAACATGGTCTACTCCATGTACGACCGCTACATCGTGGGTGGCATCATGCCCGTCAGCAAGAGCCTGAAGCTCGAGACCGTCGACGACCTGAAGGCCGACTTTTTCCTCCAGCGTCGCGAACTTGGCATCATCAACGTGGGCGGCTATGCGAAAATCAAGGTCGACGGAACGGTTTTTGAACTGGGATACAAGGAAATGCTCTATATCGGACGCGGCAAGGAAGAAGTCATCTTCGAATCGGTCGACGCCGCCAAACCCGCCAAATTATATTTCAATTCGGCTCCGGCTCATGCCGAATATCCATGCAAAAAGGTGACGAAAGAGAATGCCGACATCCTCGTGCTCGGTTCGCTCGAAGGCTCCAACCACCGTCAGATCAATCGCATGATTATCAACAGCGTGGTCGAGACATGCCAGCTCCAGATGGGCATGACCGAACTGCAGCCCGGAAGCGTGTGGAACACCATGCCGGCGCACGTCCACAACCGCCGCATGGAAGCATATTTCTACTTCGAAGTGCCCGAAGAACACGCCGTCTGCCACTTCATGGGCCAGCCCGACGAGACGCGCCACATCTGGATGCACAACGAGCAGGCCGTCCTGTCGCCGTCGTGGAGCATCCACTCCGCAGCCGGAACGGCCAACTACACTTTCATCTGGGGTATGGCCGGCGAAAACCTCGACTACGGTGACCAGGACTTCTCGAAGAATACCGAACTTAAATAATTGACATTTAATTGATTAAATACAAAGATATGAACCAGTTTCTGAATTTTTCGCTCGAAGGCAAAGTTGCCTTGGTTACAGGAGCATCATACGGAATCGGCTTTGCCATAGCATCGGCGTTTGCCGAACAGGGTGCCACCATCTGCTTCAACGACATCAACCAAGAATTGGTCGACAAAGGGCTGGCCGCCTATAAGGAAAAAGGCATCAAAGCCAACGGCTATGTCTGCGACGTCACCGACGAGCCCGCCGTTCAGGCCATGGTTGCGAAAATCGAAAAGGAAGTCGGTGTGATCGACATCCTGGTCAACAACGCAGGCATCATCCGCCGCATCCCGATGCACGAAATGGAAGCGGCCGACTTCCGCCGCGTCATCGACATCGACCTGAACGCGCCGTTCATCGTGTCGAAGGCTGTGCTGCCGGCAATGATGAAAAAAGGTCATGGCAAAATCATCAACATCTGCTCGATGATGTCCGAACTCGGCCGCGAAACCGTTTCGGCCTACGCAGCGGCCAAGGGCGGCCTCAAGATGCTGACCCGCAACATCTGCTCCGAATACGGCGAATACAACATCCAGTGCAACGGCATCGGCCCGGGCTACATCGCCACGCCACAAACCGCCCCCCTGCGCGAGAAGCAGCCCGACGGCAGCCGCCATCCGTTCGACCAGTTCATCTGCGCCAAAACTCCGGCCGGCCGCTGGCTCGACCCGCAGGAACTCACCGGACCGGCCGTCTTCCTCGCTTCCGAAGCCTCGAACGCCGTGAACGGCCACATCCTTTATGTCGACGGCGGCATTCTGGCCTACATCGGCAAACAGCCTAAATGAGAAAATTACTATAAACTACTTGATAAATAGATGAAATGGGCAACCGAGAGTGACGCAAAAGTCACTTTCGGGCTCGTTTTCGAAACCGGAGATTAATCATGAAACACGCATTTTTTGCATTTTCGATCATCGCACTTGCTGCCTGCACACAAAACCGGCCGTGCATCGTTGTCGAAAACAGCACCGACCGCGCACGCAACGAAGTGGTAGCCGTTCCACTCGCCGACATTCAGTCTTCGATTGACAACGGTCAGAATTTTGTCATACTCGATGCAAATGGCAAAGAAGTCAAATATCAGATTACCAACGACGAACAAGTCATCTTTGTGGCCGATGCCAAGGCAAACAGCCAGACAAAGTACACCATAACAGCCGGCACTCCCACGCCGGCCGACACCGTTGCCGTAGGGCATCACTACCCCGAACGCGTCGACGACATTGCCTGGGAAAACGACCGGATAGCATTCCGCACATACGGACCCGCGCTGCAGGCCTCGGGCGAGAGAGCCTTCGGCTACGACATCTGGCTCAAATCGGTGCCCGAACCCGTGGTCGACGCCCGCTACAAGAAGGAGCTCTGCCCCAAGACATTGGCCATCATCGACTCGCTTAGCACCGTCGACCCCGACTCGGCCATCGCACTGCGCAAAGCCACTTCGTATCACTACGACCACGGCAACGGAATGGACTGCTACAAGGTGGGACCGACGCTTGGCGGCGGCACGGCCGCAATCATGATTGGCGACTCGATCGTCTACCCTTACTGCTACAAGGATTTCGAGATTCTCGACAACGGTCCGCTTCGTTTCACCGTCCGCCTGACTTACAACCCGACCGAAATCAATGGCTGGCAGGTGGTCGAGACACGCATCATCAGCATCGACGCTTTGTCACAACTCAACAAGACAATTGTCAGATATTCCGGCATCGAAGACACCTGCAATGTGGCAGCCGGCATCGTCCTGCACCATGCCGACGGTGGCGAAAACGCCGCCGACAGCAAGTTGGGCTACATCGCCTACGCCGACCCATCGGACAACCCCGACAACAACAATGGGACCATCTTTGTGGGCGCCATCGTCCCGCAAGCCATTGACGCTAAGGTACAAATGTTCTCCGACGAAGAAAGCAGAACGCTTCGCGGCGGTGCCAACGGCCACGTCCTCTGCATCGGCAAGTGTGCTCCCGGCGAAGATTTTGTCTACTATTGGGGCGGCGCCTGGAACAGATACGGTTTCGAATCGTTCGGCGACTGGAAGCAGTATCTCGAAACATTTGTCAGCAACATTAAAGAACCACTCAAGACAAGCGTCATGAAATAAATTGGGAATTTGAAGGGATATTTATTCCTTTTGAGGCTGCCGGCACAAATAATTTTTGCTTTTTGATGTTTTTGTTTTTCTTGAATGTTTTGTGTTTTTTGAAAGTTAAATAAGTGACCGGCAGCCCAACCAATTCACTAAATTCTGCACAGATTTCTAAATGGTAATATAGAAAATTTGTTTCGTTTCATAATTGTAAAGGTTTGTGATTGTTTGAAATGGCGGAGTTCTCAGAACTTCGCCATTTCTTTTCTGCCATGCCCTGACTTCAATCGAACAAAAAAAAGACTGCCGTGCCCGGGCAGTCTCTGGTGAGTTTTATGCATAAAAATAAACGTCTTCAGACAGGATATTTATTGAAATATCCTTCGGTCGGACCGTTATAGACTATCAGTTTTTGCTCTGGCAGCAAATCCATTCCACGCAGCGCCTTCTGATTCGAACTGTAAACCCACGCATCGTGCTCGGGATAACGGCGCAGGAACAAATAAGCCATCTCTTTATAGAAATTATGGATATCGCGCTGTGAATCATCAAATACCACTGGCGGACAAGTAATTACCACGCCCGTCTGAGTCGTCGAACTTTGCTCGCGCAGGCTGCAGCGCATTATTCTGACATCGCGGCTTATCCCCAAGTCGAGCGTCGACTGCTTTGCAATGTCGAGAGCCTCGACGTCCACATCGCTGCCGATGATGTTCATGCGCACCTGCTTAACCGACGACTTGGCTTCGTCCGTCAGTTTTTTCCAGATCACATCATCGTAAGTCAGCCAGTACATGAACGAGAATTCCGAGCGGCGCAGGCCGGGAGCAATGTTCATGGCCTTCATGGCGGCCTCGATGCAGATTGTGCCGCAGCCGCACATCGGGTCTATAAGTGCCTCATCCACTGTCCATCCCGACAGTTCGACCAGTCCGGCAGCCAAAACCTCGTTGGTCGTCGACGGCAACTGCTGCGAGCGGTAGCCGCGCTTGTTGAGCGACTGCCCGGTGGCATCTATCGATATAGTAAAGTGAGTATCAGCAACATGCAAATTGACAATTATATCCGGAGAGTCGATGCTTACACTTGGGCGCGAACCCATTTTCGAGCGAATCTGGTCGACAATGGCATCTTTCGACTTGTGCGCCAAATATTGCGAATTGGGGAAAACCTGCGAAAATGACACGTGATCGATCAGAAAAGTCTTGTCGGGCGAAATCAACTCATGCCAATTGTAAGCGAAAACGCCGTCATAAATCTCCTTTTCGTTCTTGGCATCAAACTCCAGAATAGGCACCAACACCCTCAGCCCCAGCCTGCTCCACAAGCAGATTCTATACATTCCTTCGAGGGTCGTTTCGCACGTCACGTTTCGGCGTCCCGACGATATGTTCTTTGCGCCAAGCGACGCCAGCTCTTTTTCTAACGATTTCTCAAGACCTTGGAAGGTTTTTACGATCAGTTTCAATGTTCTGCCTCCGTTTTTGATTTGTCTCGCAAAAGTATGATTTTGTTGCATTCGCAAAGAGATTCAGACATTTGGCAGCTACAAAATTATGCTATTTTAACTCAAACGAACTACTTGATGTTGGCTGCGCGATAGTTCCGATAGCGCGTCATCACATTTCGCACATACAGATAGGTTTCCGAGCCGCGACAATAGCCGTGTTTCACGACCTCGTCGGTATAATAGGCCGGATTCGACTTGTTGAGCAGGAACAACGACACGTTTTCGTCCCAGACCTCAGGATTTTTCTTGAATTTTTCGGCCAGCCGGATTGCATCCATCACGTGCCCGATGCCGACATTATACGACGCCAGCACAAACTTCAGCCGCTCCTGCGCCGACGGGACATACTTCTGAAAACGCTTGTCGATCCAGCACAGGAACTTGATTCCGGCCCTGATGTTCTGCTCGGGCGAACGCAGATCGTCCACGCCAAAGCGCCGGGCCGTTTCGGGCATCAGCTGCATCAGCCCCACGGCTCCAGCCCAGCTCCGGGCATCGGGGTTGAAGCGCGATTCCTGACAGATGACCGACGACACCAAAAGCCAGTCGAATGGCGTTCCGTCACATTCGCGCCTGATTATTTCGGCAAAATCGCCGCGATAAGTGTCGGCCCCCACCCCAATCCGACCGCCGGCCAGCTCGCGGTGATCGACGTTATACTTTTTGTACATCACCTTCATCTTGGACGTGCGCTTGAATTTCTGCATCCAGGCGTTGATGTCGTTTATCAGCCTCGGCGCATTCGGCCTGACCGCCCACGACAGTTCAAAGACGTCCGACAGTGCAAAATCTATGTTCAGATTGGGATAGAACCAATTGTTAACCAGAGCGATATTCTCAAGACTGACCGCATAGTCGATTTCGTTTTCGGCCACGAGCTGAATCAACTGCTCCACATCGTAGTCGGCAATCGCCTCAACGTCAATCGAGTCGTCGTGCTCCGACGACAAGTCCAGAAGGAAATCCTCATAAAACGAATGAGCCAGCACACAAATGGTTTTGCCATTCAAGTCGGCTTCGGTGCGGACCACAGAATCGAGCGCAATGTCCGAACGCTGCACCAGCACTTGCCGACTTTGCCCATAAGGCTCGGTGAAGACGACATTGGTGTTTGTCGAGTCGCGGCACAGACTTGTGGCTATCAGGTCAATATCGCCACGGAGCAGTCTCTCTTCGTTCAGATCGTTGTCGTTCGAAACCGACAAATCGAGTCTGACGCCAAGCGAACGGCAGTATTCCGTCAGCATTTCGTACTGATAACCGACCGGAACGCCCTTGTAGACAAAATAGTTTATCGAATTGTAGTCGGTCACCACGCGCAAAGTGCCGCGCCTGACGATGCTATCGAGATCAATGTCGCACTGAGGCTGACGATGCGGCCGCGCATGATGACGTTTGTGCGTGCACGAAGCGAACACAACCAGCATCAGCGACAGCAAACACAACGCCCTCATTATCAACGGCCGATAATCACCTTGAAACTTTCATTCCCTACCCTGACCACAAGCAGCCTGTTTTGCGGCAGACCCTGAATTTTCTGCTCGCAGCCGTCGGTGACTGCACGCGCCAGACAGAGCCCGGACAAGTCGTAGACTTCAGCACGCT
>SAMEA3663209__coassemble_859_pt1 | contig 11175 bp, 2 predicted proteins | sample SAMEA3663209__metabat2_high_PE_010 | metagenome-assembled genome bin SAMEA3663209 (sample SAMEA3663209) | pig gut metagenome | biome: pig gut; feature: pig-associated habitat; material: faeces | place: China | collected 2013 | reverse complement strand
AGGTCGGTGGTGACCACCTGATGGCGGCCGCCGGCGCATATCACGGCCGCGTCGTCGCCTATGCCGCGTATGGTCGACTGGTTGTGTGTCTGTGTCTGCCCGGCTATCCGGTCTATCAGGCCAAACTCGCCGAGGTCGGCAAGGCTGGCTGCGTTTTTGGGTTGTTCCATGCGGGTTGTGTTCGGTTGGTTAATTGTCGAGCGGCAGGGCGTCGATCACTGCCCTCGGAGTAGATGATGAAGCGCTGTATGTTGTCGTTGCTGACGGGCTCCACCGGCGGCGCCTCCATGCGCAGCGGGTCGATGGGCGAGCCGCCCTTGTAGACGCGGAAGTCGAGGTGGGGGCCGGTGGCCAGGCCCGTGGCGCCCACAAAGCCTATGAGCTCTCCCTGCCTCACGCTGCTGCCTTTGGCTATGCCCTTGGCGAATCCGCGCAGGTGCATGTAGACGCTGGTGTAGACGCTGTTGTGGCGTATCTTCAGATAGTTGCCGCCGCCCTTGTGATCCCAGCCGCGGGCGGTCACGTGGCCGTCGCCTATGGCGTAGACGGGCGTGCCGGCCGGCGCCGCATAGTCCACGCCGTGGTGCGGCCGCCTTATCTTGAGCACCGGGTGCATCCGTCCGTTCGAGAATCGGCTCGATATGCGCGAGAACTTGAGCGGTGCCTTCAGGAAGGCGCGGCGCAGGCTGTTGCCTTCGAGGTCGAAGTAGCCGGCGGTGCTGTCCTGCTCGTAGCGGAAGGCGTAGTAGCTGCGGCCGCGGTGCACGAACAGGGCGCACTCGATGCTGCCTATGCTCACCGCCACGCTGTCGACCACGTTCTCGGTGTAGACCACCTTGAAGTAGTCGCCCTCTTCGATGCCGAAGAAGTCGACCGTCCATGCGTAGATGTCCGAGAGTTCGAGGGCCAGCGCGGGCGTCAGGCCGCGGCCGGCTATGGCGTTCCAGAGGCTGCTGCTGATGCGTGCCGATGCCGTGCGGCGCCGTGTGCCCACGTCCTTGTGGCGCAGCTCCACGTGCGTCGAGTCGCCGGCGAGCGAGCACACCAGATAGTCGGTGGGGTTGATGACGTAGACCCAGTGCATCAGCCGGTGGAGCGAGTCGGGGCTGAAGAAGGCCGTGTAGCGGTTGCCGGCGCGGATGCGGCGCGTGCTGAATACGGGCTCGGCCTTGGCTGCCAGCTCGTTGATGCGCGCATAGTCCACTCCGGCCTTCAGCATTATGTCCGACAGGTTCTCGTGCCGCCGCACCTCATATTCCTCTATCAGGAACGAGTCGCGCGGAATGTCGTAGAGCAGTTCGGGCGCCGGCACCTCTACCGTCCGCAGCGTGTCGATGGTGCTGTCGGTGACGCTCCACGGCGCGTATTCGCGGCAGATGCAGATGGCAGCAGCCGCCAGCACGCCGGCGGCTGCTATGCCTATGCCTGTTTTGGCTTTCCTGTTCATTGGCTTCAGGCCACCACTATGTTTATGATTTTTCCGGGCACCACAATCACCTTGCGCACGGTCTTGCCGTCGATGTATTTGGCCGAGTTCTCATGCGCGAGTGCGGCCTCTTCGATCTGCTTGGGCTGCATGCCTGCGGGCAGGGCTATCATGAAGCGTGTCTTGCCGTTGAACGACACCGGATAGTTGACCGTGTCTTCCACCAGCAGACTCTTGTCGCAGGCGGGCCACTTGGCGTCGCATACCGATGTGTCGTGTCCCAGCTCGTGCCACAGCTCTTCGGCAATGTGCGGAGCAAAGGGTGCAAGCAGCACGGTGAAGGGTTCCAGCACCTCGCGACTGTTGCACTTGAGGTCGGACAGTTCGCCAAGCATTATCATGAATCGGCTTATGCACGTGTTGAATGCAAAGCGCTCAATGTCGTCGGTTATCTTGCGGATTCCGCGGTGCAGTGCCTTTAGCTGTTCGGTGGTGGCCGGCGTGTCGGCGGCGGCAAGGTTGCCCTCGGCGTCGTGGAACAGGCGGTAGGTGCGGCGCAGGAACTTGTGGACGCCGTCGATGCCGTTGGTGTCCCACGGTTTCGACTGGTCGATGGGGCCGAGGAACATCTCATACATTCGCAGGGTGTCGGCGCCGTAGCGGTCCACTATCATGTCGGGGTTGACCACGTTGAACATCGACTTCGACATCTTCTCCACGGCCCAGCCGCAGATATATTTTCCGTCTTCGAGGATGAACTCGGCGTCGGCATAGTCGGGGCGCCATGCCCTGAAGGCTTCGATGTCGAGGATGTCGGCCGACACTATGTTGACGTCGACGTGGATGGGCGTGACGTCGTACTGGTCCTTGAGGCCCAGCGACACGAAGGTGTTGGTGTCCTTGATGCGGTAGACGAAGTTGCTGCGGCCCTGAATCATGCCCTGGTTGATGAGCTTCTTGAACGGCTCTTCGGTGGCCGACACGCCTATGTCGAAGAGGAACTTGTTCCAGAAGCGCGAGTAGATGAGGTGGCCCGTGGCGTGCTCGGTGCCGCCCACATATATGTCGACGTTCTGCCAGTAGGCGTCGGCCTCGGCCGACACGAGTGCCCGGTCGTTGTGCGGGTCCATGTAGCGCAGATAGTACGCGCTCGAGCCGGCAAAGCCCGGCATGGTGTTGAGTTCGAGCGGATGGCCTTCGGGTGTCTGCCAGCCTTTGGCGCGGCCCAGCGGCGGCTCGCCCGGCTCGGTGGGCAGGAACTTGTCGACCTCGGGCAGCAGCAGCGGCAGCTGGCTCTCGTCGAGCATGTAGGGGTCGCCGTCCTTGTAATAGACCGGGAAGGGCTCGCCCCAGTAGCGTTGGCGCGAGAAGATGGCGTCGCGCAGGCGGTAGTTGACCTTGACGCGGCCTATGCCTTGGCTCTCGACGAACTGCTTGGTGCGGGCTATGGCGTCTTTGACGTCGAGGCCGTTGAGGTCGAGGCCGTTGCCGCACGAGTTGATGACGCGTCCTTCTTTGGCGTCGTAGCTCTGCTCGCTCACGTCGCACCCTTCGATGAGGGGGATGATGGGCAGGTTGAAGGCGCGTGCAAAGGCGTAGTCGCGGCTGTCGTGCGCGGGCACTGCCATTATGGCGCCGGTGCCGTAGCCGGCCAGCACGTAGTCGCTTATCCAGATGGGTATGGGCTCGCCGGTGAGCGGGTTGATGGCGTAGGCTCCGCTGAAGACGCCGGTCACGCGGCGGTCGGCCATGCGCTCGCGCTCGGTGCGCTTGCGTGTGGCTTCGAGGTAGGCTTCGACTTCGGCGCGGCATTCGGGCGTGGTCAGTCGGCCCACCCATTCGCTCTCGGGCGCCAGCACCATGAAGGTGACGCCGAAGATGGTGTCGGCTCGGGTGGTGAAGATGGTTATGGCTTCGTCGCTGCCCTTGATGCGGAACTGCATTTCGGCGCCTTCGGAGCGGCCTATCCAGTTGCGTTGGGTCTCTTTGAGCGAGTCGGTCCAGTCAAGGCCGTCGAGGCCGTCGAGCAGGCGCTGTGCGTAGGCCGACACGCGCAGGCACCACTGCCTCATCACTTTCTGCACCACGGGGAAGCCGCCGCGCACCGACACGCCGTCCACCACCTCGTCGTTGGCCAGCACGGTCCCCAGCTCGGGGCACCAGTTGACCATGGTGTTGCCCAGGTAGGCTATGCGGTAGTTCATCAGCGTCTCGCGGCGGGTGTGGGTGTCCATGGCTTTCCACTCGTCGGCCGTGAAGCTGAGCTCGGCGCTGCAGGCCACGTCGAGGTCGGCCGTGCCGCACCTGTCGAAGTGCGCCTCAAGGTCAGCTATGGGCATGGCGCGGCGCGCGCGGTTGCAGTAGTAGCTCTCGAACATGCGGATGAACGCCCACTGCGTCCACTTGTAGTAGCCCGGGTCGCAGGTGCGCACCTCGCGGTCCCAGTCGTAGCAGAAGCCTATCTTGTCGAGCTGCTCGCGATAGCGCGCAATGTTCTTGTCGGTGGTCACGGCCGGATGCTGGCCCGTCTGGATGGCATACTGCTCGGCCGGCAGACCGTAGGAGTCGTAGCCCATGGGGTGCAGCACGTTGAAGCCGTTGAGCCGCTTGAAACGGCTGTAGATGTCGGAGGCTATGTATCCGAGCGGATGACCCACGTGCAGCCCCGCACCCGAAGGGTAGGGGAACATGTCGAGCACGTAGAACTTGGGGCGCGTCGGGTCGACCTCCACCTTATATACTTTGTTCTTTACCCAATATTCTTTCCATCGGCTTTCGATGTCCTTGAAGTTGTATTCCTTGGCCATGATGTGTTGAAATGATGATTTTTTACCTGAGTGTTTGCTTTCTTGTCAAAACACGCAAAAGTAAACAATCCGACGAATTGCCACAACCCGAATTTTCATCTTCGCCTCACAATGCCGTCCGGCCGCGCACGGCACCGCCCCCGCCGCACGCGAATATTATGCGCTTGTGTGCTTAAAATCATTGGATTTATGCGCCGTTTTTCTGAAACTTGCGGCTTCGCGTCACCGTATAGTCATGTCCTTGGAACGCTGAGGCCTGGCCGGCGGAGGCCGACGTAGATAACGAATGAATCACAAACTTATCATAAACAACCCACTTATGAATATCGGACGAATACTGAAACGAAGCTTTGCTCTGGCAATGCTTGCATTGGGCGTGGCCGCGCACTCGCAGACCACGTACTATGCCCTGAACGAGGGCAGCTGGAGCGACTACACAAGGTGGACCACCGACCGTTCGGGCCTCACCTATGTCAACGACGCGCATGCCTTCCCGGGCGCGGGCGACGTGGCCATCATCCCCGGCGGCCGCACCATGACGCTCGACGCCGCAGTCAGCATCGCACAGCTGACGCTCAACGGCAGCCTCGAAGTGGCCAAGAGCGCCACACTGACCGCCGCCTCTGCCGACGGCGAAGGCAGCATCACCCTTGCCGACTATGCCGACATGCAGATAGCATCCAACGGCCTGCTGCAGACCGGCACCGTCTGCCTCACCGGCAGCTGCAACGTGGACGGCACGCAGTTCAGGCACCTCAAGGTCAGCGGCGGTGAAGTGACCCTGTCGGCCAGCGCCGTGCACATCACCGGCGACCTGACGCTCACCGACGGCGCCAGCCTCAGCATCACCCGCGAGAGCGCGAGCACAGCGCCCAACGGCTCCTATCTGACCTCCGCAATCAGCATGACCGTCGACGGCAACATAACCGTGGGCAGCGGCTGTGCCCTGCAGGCCAAAGGCTCGGTCTGCGACGGCAGCGCCTACGGCCACAGCGTGCTGACCGTGGGCGGCAACTTTGTCAATAGCGGCACGGTCGCATTCGCACGGCCCGCACCCGGCCAGTCGGCGACGCTCGACCACGCCGCCATGAGCCGGCTCGAAGGCATAGTGGAAGTGCGGTTCGAGGGCAGCGGCGAGCAGACATTGCAGTGCAACGGCCCTACCACCCTGTTCCGCATGGTCTGCGCCAAGGCCACCGAAGAGCAGCTCTTCCTCACGGCCTCGGCCTCGGGTAACTTCAAGACCATGGCCAATGTGACCGACGTCGAACGCTCGTTCGAGGAGCTGCCCATAGTCCTGCGCAGCGGCATCCTGAAGCTGGGTGAGAACATCAGCATCGACGCGTGGGGCTGCAACCGCCTTGCCGACGGCCGGCCCAACGCCAGCGCCAAAGACGCCTCGGGCAACGCCCTGAGCGCCGACGACGCCCGCGCCGCCCAGCAGAACAACGGCCTCTACATCCCCAGCGGCGCCACGCTCTGGATTGCCGGCGCCACCGTCAACCCCGGCTCGCACGCGGGCGCCGACGGACAGACCTACTACGGCAACGTCTGCCTTGTGGGCACGCTGCACATCAGCGGCGGCAAGCTCACACTGCCCGACAACTCGGTGGGCATCTACATCACCGACCCCGACGGCACACTGGCCGACCAGCCCGCACAGCTGATTGTGGACGGCGGCACCATCACCACCGACCGCATCGTCTGCTGCAAAGGTCGCAAGCTGGTCTACCGGCAGACGGCCGGCACGGTCAGCATCACCAAGGCCCAAAAGCAGTCGGGCTATCCGCAGTGGTACATCTCGCAGGCACTCTCGATGCAGAACGGCGGCCAGTTCGTGATGTCGGGCGGAACGCTCATGATTGCGACATACGGCAACCTCAAAGCCAATGGCACTAATGGCTACAATAACGACGATTGGATCAACGGTATCGACATCCGCAATGTGGGCACCGGCAGCATCACCGGTGGCACCATCACCATTAAAAATACGCAGACCGACAGTGGTACACGAAAACTGTTTGTGCACGCGCCCGGCCTGGAGTTCTACAACCTTGTGATAGATGCTCCCACGGTGGCTAATAAGCCGGTTGTTTTTTTGGGTGGTTCGAAGAAGACAGGCCTCAACAATACAATAAGCAGCAGTAGCGCCAGCGGCAACAATGAAAATACGACGGTGGTTGTCAAGAACAATCTGACGCTGAACGCTTCCGCAAATACCATTCTCCATACTACCAGGTATTTGTGCGTCGGCCGCAACCTGACAGTTGGCGCCGATGCCGAGCTCAGGAACTTGAGCGACTCGCAGAAGCAGGTGCACCTGACCATGGACGGCAGCCAATCGGCCCGGATCGACAACTACGGCACCATCAATGTTGGCAACCTGACCGTCAGCAAGACTTCGGCCACAGCATCGGTGACCATTGCCCAAAGCCTCGGCTTCAGCGGCAACCTGACCATAACCCGCGGCGCACTTGTGGGCTCGCTCCGGACCTCGGGCTCGGCTGCCCAGACCATCACGGTCGACTCCGAGGGCGACGCCACCCAACTTGCCATGACCACGGGTGTGGCCCAGAACCTGACGCTCGGCAGCGATGTGACCCTTGGCAGCATCGACCTTGCCACCGATGGCGGCCTTGTGCAGTTAGGCTCCTACAACCTGACGCTGCTCGCCGCGCCCACCTGCACCGGCGGATCGTGGGGCACCGGCCGCATGTTTGTGACCGATGGCGACTATGCCGCCAAAGGCCTGACACTGACGTTGGCCCAGAACGGCACCACACTTTTCCCCGTGGGCACTTCCGGCAAATACGCCCCCTGTTCCGTGACCAACACCACCGCCTCGGGCCGCCTGACCGTCACGCCCTGCGATGGGGTGCACCCGGTTTTGTCTGGCCTGATAAAAGATATTAAAATGGCTCTCGAATATTATTGGCGGACAAAGTTGGATGGCACCGGCGATGCGAACCTGACGTTTGTATTCACTTCGCCCATAGACCTTAAATCAAGTTTATTCTTTGGGTTAGCATATCCGTATTCATATATAGCAAACGAATGGGCGAAATATAGTAGTGGAGTCGATAAATCGGCAAAGACGCTCACGTATAAAAATCTGACAAATTGCTCAGGCGACTTCACTGAAACCAGCTCTGTTATTTTGGTAAATATTGAAGCAACGGTGACATATTATAGTCTGACGTCGGGGGAATGGGCGAGCGGGAAGACATGGACCACTAACTCCGAAGGTGGGGCAGAGGCCGGGTCTTATCCGGGTGCGAAAGATGTGGCGATAGTCAAAGAAGGTCACACGGTTACTGTTGCAGCCAATAGCGCCACAGCCGCAGGGCTCACCATCAACGAGGGCGGCAAGGTGGTTGTCAAGGCAGGCACCACCGGGCACTCGGTTGCTTCCGTCAGTGGCGACGGTGATCTGATCTACGAGTTAAGCGCTAATGCCGGCAACACTTGGTTGACATCCGGCAACTTCCTCGGCGGCGACCACGGCGAGTTCTGCAACAGCAGCAAGGCCCGGTGGATTTATCGCAATGTCAGGGATAAGTACAGTATGGTCACCCTTCCAAGTCAGGTCAACCTCTATCCGAACCTATACACCGACGGACTTTGCAAGCTCGATAAGACTACGGCTACCGTCAATGGCAACTTGGTGATTACCAAGGAAAGTGCAACAAGCAGTACGGGCCGGCTCGAGATAGTTGGTGGTAGTTCTATTGACATCAAGGGCGACCTGTTGGTCGAAGCGTCGCGCACAATCACGACAAAGAACGGAAGCTCAGTTACCGTTCGCGGCTCAATCGGCAACGACGGCACCGCCAATGTGGCTTCTAACCTGACTGTCTATGGCCACATTGTCAACAACGGCACGTTTAAAGTCTACAAAGACGGTGGTAACGGCAACCTTATCTTTGCCGGCAACGAGGCTTCGACCATCAGCGGCAATGTCATCACGTTCACGTCTTCGTCGATCACAAGTTGTTCGCGCCTGACAATCAACAAGGAGCAGGCAAGTCTCCTTGTCGACTTCGAAGCGCCGGTTGAGTCTTCGGGCGTCGACTATGTGATGACCGACCTGCAGCGCGGCACGCTCCGCTTCTCCAACTCGGCAACCGACATCGGCCTGCTGTCGAACACCTCCGACGCTTCGGCCACCTACCTCGAAATACCGGCCACGGCAAGCCTGCAGGCCACCGGCGGCAGCACGCTGCGCTTTGTGGGAAGCCACAAGGCAAGCGTCAAGCTGGGCGGCGCTCTGAGCCTCACCGGCGCCACGGCCGCTGCAACCAACGGCATCGGCTACACCGAGTCGGGTTCGTCGAAGCTGCTGGTGAACAATGGTGCCACGCTGTCGGCGTCGTACCTCGCGCCGTTCGACGGCAGCGGCACTCTGACTTTCCGCCAGCTGAACAAGAACTCGACCGTCACGTTCGGCACCGACGGCCTGACCGACCCCAACTGCGGCATACTGGATGTGCGCGCGGGCGAGTTCAAGCAGGTGGCCGGCGCTGTGGTTAACATAATTAAGTCAACTACAAACCCGCAGACGGTTCCGGCTTTCCGGTTCATGGCGACGGGCCCGTCGCTGGCCGCAGGCAGCAAGTTCGTGCTCGACACCAAGGCGCCCACGGCCATCTATACCAACAACGAGCTGCAGGCCATGGACATAGCCTCGGGCACAGAAGCCTTTGTGCAGGGCTACGGCCTTGTGTTCAACTCCAAGCTGACGGTCGACGGCCAGCTCGACAGCAAGGGCTTCGACATCAGCCTCAAGGGCAATGCCGACTTCAACGGCACCTACGTGCCTACCGGCAACACCACAACAATCTGTGGCTCAGCCGAGCAGACCATCGGCGGCACGGCCGCGAAGGTCGAGTTCGCCAATCTGGCCAAGACCACCTCGGCACAGAAAGCCGTGCTCAGCGTGCCCGCGTCGGTGGCCGGCAACCTGACCATCGACAAGGGCGAACTGCAGACGGGCTCGCTCACTGACGTGGCCGGCACGGTCAGCATCGGCACCGACTGCAAGTTGACGGGCGCGGGCATCCGCATGAACAATGCCGACGCCGCACAGCTGCTCCGTTGCGAGGGCAGCATCACGACGCTCAACATAGACAACGCCAACGGCGTGGACGCCTCCACGCAGCAGTCGTACCCGATAATGATAACCGACGGTCTTGTGATGACCAACGGTCAGTTCAACATTGGCGGCAACTCTCTGGAACTGACGGCCGCAGCCTCCATCGCTAACGGCAACGACGTGCCCTTCGGCACCGACAAGATGATTGTGACCAACCTATCGCTCACCGACCGCGGCATCAAGAAGGACGTGACGGCCGGGCTCGCGGTCGACATGCTGATGCCGTTCGGGTGCAGCGGCAAATATCCGCCCGCCACCATCAAGGCTACGGTGCAGAGCACCACCGCGTCGGCCTACATCCGCATCGCCCCGGCCGACGAGCTCTTCGTCAGCATGCCGGCGGCCAGTGCCGACCATGTGCTCAACTACTACTGGTCGGTGACCTCCGAAGGCATCACGGGCCTCAACGGCTCCATCCGCTTCGACGGCCTGCTGTCCGATGCCAAGGGCTACAACGACAACTACGAGACGGCCATGCTCCCCGAGGCTTCGGACACGTGGAAAATCAACTCCGGCAAGGTCAGCGTGGCGGACGACCGCATCATCCTCGACTTTGACCAGAGCGGGGCGACCAGCGGCAGCATCACCGGCGACTACATGGCCGGCGACCGCGACCATCTGCCCGAAAAGGTGACCACCTACATCAGCCTTGCCAACGGCAACTGGGCCGGCAGCCCGATATGGAAGGTCTACGACCCGCAGACCAAGCAGGCCATTGGCGACCTGCTGACGCTCACCGATGCCCAGCTCAACGGCAGCATACTCTACATCGGTTCGCAGGTGGCGCTCGACAGCGACGAGAAGCGCGTGTGCGCCGTCAACATCAACGCCGACGGCGTGCTGACCATAGGCAGCACCATCAACCACCGCTTCGGCTACCTCAAGGGCACGGGCCGACTGGTGGTGCAGAACGGTTCGCTGCCCTCGGCCAACTACGAGAGCTTCTTCGGCCGCAACGGCGGCACCATCGAATTTACCGGCACCACCGACTACAACATAATGAGTTATAGCACGTTTGTGAACAACGTCATCTTCAGCGGTTCGGGCCGTCGCATCTTCCGTTCCGACGACGTGACGGTGGACATCTACGGCAACTTCGTGGTCAACGGCCAAAGCGATCTCAAGGTCGAGACGGCCAAGGACCGCACCGTCCGCCTCTATGGCAACATGGAGCTGCTCAAGGGCGACCTGTCGGGCAACGGCATCTACGAGTTCTGCGGCAGCGCAAGGCAGACAGTCACCGGCCGCGACCTCACGGCCCACAGCCTGACCGTCAACAACCCCTCGGGCGTGACCTCCGAATACAACATCAGCCTCGACGGCGTGCTGACGCTCAAGGACGGCGTGATAGCCCTCGAAGGCAACAAGACGCTGACAGTCAGCAACAGCGCTTCCACAGCCGTGACCTCCACCGGTTCGAGCTCCTTTGTCGACGGCATGCTGGTGCGCAACGTCACGGCCTCCACCAATGTGCTCTATCCAGTGGGTTCCGGCTCGCGCTACGGCTATGCCTATGTCTCTCCGCAGACCGGCGGCTACTGGGGCGTGGCCTACGTCAGCAGCTCGCCGAGCACTTCGGCCAACGACCAGATGACCATTTCGGACAACGAATACTGGAAGCTCTACAATGCCGACGGCAAGAGCGCCAAGCTGACCGTGCGCTGGGACGTCCAGAGCAACGTGGACGCCTGGGACAGCGAGTTCAGCCTTGCCACCCGCGAGTGGAGCGACGGCGGCTATGTGTGGGACAAGCTGGCATCGTCGACCAGCTCGCGCAAGGGCGACAGCCA
>SAMEA3663209__coassemble_856_pt1 | contig 11220 bp, 10 predicted proteins | sample SAMEA3663209__metabat2_high_PE_010 | metagenome-assembled genome bin SAMEA3663209 (sample SAMEA3663209) | pig gut metagenome | biome: pig gut; feature: pig-associated habitat; material: faeces | place: China | collected 2013 | reverse complement strand
GCATCGACCGCAAGGCCGCGAGCCCCATGGCCGAACTGTCGGACGGCGAACGCCAGAAAGTGATGATAGCCAAAGCATTGGCGCAGGAATGCCCGGTCATGATTCTGGACGAGCCCACCGCCTTTCTCGACACCGCCGGCCGCATCGAGACCATGCAGTTGCTCCACCGCCTGACCCGCACGGAGCGCAAGGCCATCATGCTCACCACCCACGACGTCGGCCTGGCCACGCGCCTTGCCGACCGCCTCTGGCTGATGACGCCCGGCGGAATGACGTGCGGCGTGCCCGAAGACCTGATTGCACGCGGCGCGCTCGACAGCCTGACGGCCGGCACGTCCATCCGCTTCGACGCCGCATCGGGCACCTTCGAGACCACGCCCGACATCGGCGCCGGCATCAGCCTGCACTGCCCCGACGCCACACTGAAACGACTGATAATGACCGCACTGTCGCGCAACGACATTGACCGCGCGGGCACCGACATCCGCATCGAGGCGCAGTCGGCCACAAGCATCAGCGTCCTGACCGACGGCCAGCGGCATCAGTGCACAAGCATCGGCCGAATGCTCGACTGCCTGAGCGCCCAGGCAGCGGCCGACGGCGAGCCGGAAGATTTTTAAATGACAAACATCGTCAATCGAACGCCTCCTAAAATTGGCCCGAAGCGTTGCGCAAGCCATTTTTTTTGGCAATTCTTGCAGCCGCAAAAAAAAAAGCAGACGATGACACAACCGACAATTTCAGTAGGCATAATGCAGGGCGCGCAAATCGCCGTCCTGTTCGACGGGCAGTTCCGATGCGCCGAGAGCGGCCGCACGATAGAAGGACGCCACTGCGCACGGCTCGACGGCCCGCACGCCACGCTGGCCGGCCACAGCGGCACCATGCTGACACTCACGCCATTGGACGCGCGCTCCACATTCGAGCTCGGCAACGTCACCATCGGCATAGGCTTCCACTGGCAGCGGCTCGAAAAGCAGCGCTTCGGCGGCCGCCTGCGTCTGGTTGCCGACGGCGGCCGCCTGCACGCCATCAACCTGATTCCGATAGAGCAATATCTGACAAGCGTCATCTCGTCGGAGATGTGCGCCACCTCGTCGCTGCAACTGCTCAAGGCGCACGCCGTCACCTCGCGCAGCTGGCTGATGGCGCAGCTGGCCGGCCGCAGCGCCGAGCGCCCGCCACGCCCTGCCGCCACGCCCGAGGCCGACATCCGCTGGTACGACCGCGAAGACCACCGCCTCTTCGACGTCTGTGCCGACGACCATTGCCAACGCTATCAGGGCATTACGCGCGCCGCCAACCCCGCCGTCAGCCGCGCCGTGGCCGAGACCGAAGGGCTGGTGCTGACCGCCGACGGCCGCATCTGCGACGCCCGCTTCTCGAAGTGCTGCGGCGGAATGACCGAGCTCTACGAGAACTGCTGGGACGACACGCCACACAGCTATCTGACCGCCCTTGCCGACACGCCCGACGAGGTCGCCCCGGCCGACCTGACACGCGAGGAGAACGCGCGCCGATGGATCGAGTCTGAGCCCGAAGCATTCTGCAACACGGCCGACGCCGGCACGCTGCGCCAGATACTCAACAGCTACGACCGCGAGACGCCCGACTTCTACCGCTGGAGCGTCAGCTACACGGCCGACGAACTGCGGCAGCTGCTGCGCACCAAGACCGGCATCGACTTCGGCGACATCCGCTCGCTGACGCCCGTGCGTCGCGGCCCGTCGGGACGGATTGTGACGCTGCGCATCGAGGGCAGCCTGCGCACCATGACCGTGGGCAAAGAATTGGAAATAAGACGGATACTATCGCCGACGCATCTCTACAGCTCGGCCTTTGTGGTGGACCGGACCGAAAGCGGCTTCCGCCTGCGGGGCGCGGGCTGGGGGCACGGCGTGGGCCTGTGCCAGATTGGCGCGGCCGTGATGGGCGAACGCGGCTACGACTTCAGGCAGATTTTGGCGCACTACTTCAAGAACGCCGTCATCGAAAAGCGCTGGTGAAATCCGCCCCACCCCAACGCCAAAAATTCTGAAAATCAGTGAATGAAACGCTGGCCGGCGTTCTGCGAATTGACCTTGACAAAGCCGGCCAGCCTGTCGCTGCGGCCCGACAGCGGCCGATAGTAGACGAAAATGTAGTAGTCGTTCTCGGTCTGCTCAAAACTCCCCTCCACCGGCTGCACGCTAACGGCGCCCGTGCGCGCGTTGCGGCTGACATACATATAATTATAGTACCCCTGCTTTAGGCGCAGCGTCAGCCGGTGCACCGAGCCGTCGGCCGACGGCGTCATGCGGTTCGAGGCCGAGAGCTGCCAGTCGGTGAGCGCGCCCACCACGTATATCTCGCTGGCGGCCGCCTCGGGCTCGGGCGTGTAGGTCAGGTGGACGAACACGTAGTCGGCCTCGGTGTCGGTGCGGTCGGCGTCCACATTGTAGGCGCGCAGGGCGTAGCTGCCGTTGATGTCGTTGTAGAACGAATAGGCCGTGCGCAGGCCGTCGGGATAGAGCTCGAAATGATAGTAAGGCTCGTGATATTCAATGGATTGCACACCCGGAGGCGTGGCGCGTATGGAGCGCGTGTCGAGCCATCGGAACTCGTTGCCGCCCTCGAAGAGGCAGGCCGCGGGGGCGTCGTAGACCAGCTCGCCAGAGCGCACGAAGGTGGGCGTCAGGCCGGTCAGGCAGTTGTCGGTGCGGCCGTTCTGCTCCACCCGCACCGCTATTTCGGAGTGCGGGTCGGTGATGCGCAGGTCTGCATAGCGGACGGTGAACTGGATTTTCTGAGTGCTGAGGCGGCCGCTGGCGGTGCTGGCGAAGATGCGGCTGTCGATGCCCACGAGCTTTTCGGTCACGCAGAAGGGGCGCCGCAGCAGGAGCGTGCCGCCGTCGTCGTCGGAATAGACGCTGACGAGATAGTTGCCCGAGAGCAGCAGCGCGTCGGTGCCGACGGTCAGGTCGTAGTGGACATAGTCGGTGGTGGTGTTGAACGAAAGCGCGGCCGACTCGGCGCCGTAGAAGCGGTTGATTCCGGCCACGTATTCGATTTCGAGCAGGTCGGAGGGCGACCAGTCGGCGTTGCAGAGCGCGAAGCTGTAGTAGAGCGTGCGGACGTCGGCGTCAATCATGTCGAACGACAGGTCGAGCTCCTGGCCCGAGCCCAGGTCGACCACGGGGCGGTCGTGGAGCCGTCCGGCGGCGGTCAGGCGGACGGTGGCCACATCGGCGCGCGTGGCGTAGCAGTCGGGCGTCTGGGCCGATACGGCGGCCGCGTTCACAATTATTAACACGGCCATCGACGGGCAATTAAAGAAAAATTTCATTATAAGGCCGAAAAAAACAAACGGTTTATACATCTTTGCATTCGATTTTGGACGAGTAGTTATGACTAAGCATAAACTCACAGAGGCAAAGGTAATGAACAAAAGCGAGCGGCACACCCAGTCGGCCGCGCCCCGACCACGCATCTGCGCCATTATCCCTGCAGCGACAAATTTAATTTTTCCATATAACCATTTCATCTCATAACAATGTCTGATGTAATAAAACTCAAAAAGGGTCTTGACATTCGTCTTGAGGGTAAAGCCGAAACGGTTTTCGCTCAAGCCGCACTGCCGGAGCTTTATGCCATCAAGCCGGGCGACTTCAACGGTCTGGTTCCGAAGATGGTAGCCAAGGTGGGCGACAAGGTCAAGGCGGGAAGTGTGCTGTTTCACGACAAGCAGCACACCGAGATCAAGTTCGTTTCGCCCGTCAGTGGCGAGGTGGTGGCCGTCAATCGCGGCGAGCGCCGAGTCATTCTGGAAGTGGTGGTCAAATCCGACGGCCGCAATGAATCCGAAGATTTCGGGAAGTCGGATCTGAGCGCCCTGACACGGAGCGCCGCTGTCGAAAAGCTGCTGCAGTCGGGCGCATGGCCCTACATCAAGCAGCGTCCCTACAACATCATCGCCAACCCCGAAGTCACGCCGCGCGCCATCTTCGTCTCGACGTTCGACACGGCGCCGCTCGCGCCCGACTACGACTACATCGTCAGCGGTCAGGAGCAGAACTTCCAGGCCGGCCTCGACGTGCTCAACGTGCTGTGCCCCAAGCAGGTCTATCTGGGCGTCAGTGCCGAGGGAGCCTCCAAGGCATTCTCGCAGGCCAGGAACGTGAACATCAACACATTCAGCGGACCTCACCCGGCCGGATGCGTCGGCGTGCAGATCAACCACGTGGCCCCCATCGCCATCGGCGAGAAGGTGTGGACCGTGGGCGTGCAGGAAGTCATAGCCATCGGCCGTCTCTTTGCCGAAGGCATCCACAGCTTTGAGCGCATCGTGGCCGTCACCGGTTCCGAAGCCAAGCGCCGCGGCTACACCCGCACCATCGTGGGCGCGTCGGCCTCGACCATAGCCGCCGACAACGCCCTGACCGACGCCACGCGCCTGATCAGCGGCAACGTCCTGACCGGCCGTCAGATAGCGGCCGACGGCTTCATCGGCTTCTTCGACTCTCAGATAACGATGATTCCCGAGGGCAACGACTACGAGTTCCTGGGCTGGGCACTGCCGGGCTTCGGCAAGTTCAGCGCCTCGCGCACCTTCTTCAGCTGGCTGACGGGCAAGAAGCTCTATCGCCTCGACACCAACACCCACGGCGAGCACCGCGCCTTTGTGGTCAGCGGCGAGCTCGACAAGGTGCTGCCCATGGACATATACCCCGAATATCTCTTCAAGGCCATCATGGCTCAGGACATCGACAAGATGCTCGAACTCGGCATCTGCGAGGTGGTCGAAGAGGACATCGCGCTGTGCGAATTCGTGTGCACGTCCAAGCTCCAGCTGCAGACCACGCTGCGCAACGGCTTCAACCTGATGCTGAAGGAAGTGGGCGAATGAGTTCCGTTCCTTTTTTAGAGAGATTGATTTTGAATAATGAGTTTTCAACAATTTAAAAGCTAAAACATTGAAAGCGTTAAGAAATTTCATAAACAACGTCAAACCCCAGTTTGAAAAGGGTGGCAAGTTTGAAAAGTTTCGCTCGACCTTCGGGGCTTTCGAGACATTTCTGTTCGTGCCCGACACCACAAACCAGAACGGGGTTCACGTCCGCGACGCCGTTGACCTGAAGCGCACCATGAGCGTGGTCATCCTGGCATTGATTCCGTCGCTGCTCTTCGGCATGTACAACGTCGGCTACCAGCACTTCCACATGCTCGGCCAGACCGACGTCACGTTTGTCGAGACGTTCCTCTTCGGATTCCTCAAAGTGCTGCCCATCGTCATCGTGTCCTACGTGGTGGGCCTCGGAATCGAGTTCATCACCGCCCAGATACGCGGCCACGAAGTCAACGAAGGCTTCCTCGTGTCGGGCATGATAATCCCGCTCGTCATGCCGGCCGACGCCCCTCTGTGGATGGTGGCCGTGTCGACCGCCTTTGCCGTCATCTTCGGCAAGGAAGTGTTCGGCGGCACGGGCATGAACATCTGGAATCCCGCCCTGGTGGCGCGCGCCTTCTTCTTCTTCGCCTATCCGAGCAAGATCTCGGGCGACCAGGTGTGGATAGCCGACAAGATTGACAGCTACAGCGGCGCCACGCCTCTGGCACTGGCCAACGCGGGCGACACCACAACCTACTGCATCTGCGACTGCGTCTCGGGCTTCATTCCGGGCTCCATCGGCGAGACCAGCGTCATAGCCATAGCCATCGGCGCATTCGTGCTGCTGCTCACCGGCGTGGCCAGCTGGAAGACGATGCTGTCAGTGTTCGTGGGCGGAGCGCTCATGGGTCTGCTCTTCAACCAGTTCGGCTCCGAAGCCAACCACATGGCGCAGCTGCCCTGGTATCATCACCTTGCCATCGGCGGCTTCTGCTTCGGCGCAGTCTTCATGGCCACCGACCCCGTGACGTCGGCCCGCACCGAACTTGGCAAATACATCTACGGATTCCTGATAGGCGCCATGGCCATCATCATCCGCGTGCTCAACCCGGGCTATCCCGAAGGCATGATGCTTTCGATACTGCTGCTCAACACTTTTGCACCTCTCATCGACTACTGCATCGTGCAGGCCAACATCTCGAAGAGAAAGAACCGAGTAAAAATTAAAAGCTAACAACAGAAATGGCTACAAAGAAATTTAAATGCACCGTTTGCGGATACATCCACGAAGGTGACAAGGCGCCCGAAAGCTGCCCCGTGTGCAAGGCTCCGGCGTCCGAATTCGTCGAGTTGAAAGCTGACAAGAAAGGACTGTCGACCAACAGCAACGCATACACGCTCATCTATGCGACGGTTATGGTCGTGATAGTGGCATTCCTGCTTTCGTTCGTGTCGTCGTCGCTCAAAGAGAAGCAGACCGAGAACGTCCGCCTCGACAAGATGAAACAGATTCTGAGCTCGCTGCGCGTCAACATCGACTCGGTCGACGCCAAGGCCGAGTTCGCCAAGGTGGTCAAGGCCGACATGATAATCAGCGCCGACGGCAGCAAAGTCAGCGACAAGGGCGGATTCGAAATAGCGTCCGAAAACATGACGGTCGATCAGCTGCCGCTCTACGTGTGCGAAGTGGGCGGCGCCACCAAATATGTGGTTCCGCTCTACGGCGCCGGCCTGTGGGGCCCCATCTGGGGCTACATCGCCATTGACGACGACATGAACACCGTCTTCGGCGTCTACTTCTCGCACGCCAGCGAGACACCCGGCCTCGGCGCCGAGATAACCAACGTCAAGTTCAAGTCGCAGTTCGCCGGCAAGCGCGTCTACAGCGACGGCCAGGTGGGCATCAACGTGGTCAAGCACGGCAAGGCCGACAAGACCAACGGCTTCGACATCGACGGCGTGTCGGGCGGCACCATCACATCGACGGGCGTCAACGACATGCTGAAGGACTGCCTCGGGAACTATCGTAATTATTTTAATGCAAAACAATAGGGAGACATAGAATATGAGCGAATTATTTTCAAAGAAAAACAAAGAAGTATTCTTCACCCCGATAGGCCTCAACAACCCCGTGACGGTGCAGGTGCTCGGCATCTGCTCGGCGCTGGCCGTGACGGCGCAGCTGAAGCCGGCAATAGTCATGGGCTTGTCGGTGACCATCATCGTGGCCTTTGCCAACGTCATCATCTCGCTGCTGCGCAACACCATTCCGAACCGCATCCGAATCATCGTCCAGCTGGTGGTGGTGGCCGCTTTGGTGACCATAGTCAGCCAGGTGCTCAAGGCCTTCGCCTACGACGTCAGCGTCCAGCTGTCGGTCTATGTGGGTCTGATCATCACCAACTGCATCCTGATGGGACGCCTCGAAGCCTTTGCCATGCAGAACAAGCCGTGGGAGTCGTTCCTCGACGGCATCGGCAACGGCCTGGGCTACGCCAAGGTGCTCGTCATAGTGGCATTCTTCCGCGAGCTGCTGGGCTCCGGCGCGCTGTTCGGCATACAGATAGTGCCCGAATCGTTCTACGAAATGGGCTACTCCAACAACGGCCTGATGCTCATGCCGCCCATGGCGCTGATTATCTGCGCCTGCATCATCTGGTTCGAACGCTCGCGCAACAAAGAACTTCAGGAAAAGAACTAACCCAAAGAAAAATAGAAGATTATGGATTTGAATCTGTTCGTAAAATCGATTTTTGTCGATAATATGATTTTCGCTTACTTCTTGGGTATGTGCTCATACCTGGCAGTATCGAAAAACGTCAAGACAGCCCTTGGTTTGGGCGCGGCGGTCACCTTCGTGCTGGTGGTGACGCTGCCGGTCAACTATCTGCTCGAGAACTACGTGCTCAAGGCCGACGCCCTCGTCGAAGGCGTGGACCTGAGCTTTCTGAGCTTCATTCTGTTCATCGCCGTGATTGCTGGCATCGTGCAGCTGGTGGAGATGGTGGTCGAACGCTTCAGCCCCGCGCTCTACGCATCGCTCGGCATCTTCCTGCCGCTGATTGCCGTCAACTGCGCCATCATGGGCGCGTCGCTGTTCATGCAGCAGCGCAAGTTCGAGACATTGGGCCAGGCCACGACCTACGCCCTGGGCTCGGGCATCGGCTGGCTGCTGGCCATCGTGGGTCTGGCTGCCGTGCGCGAGAAGATGGCCTACTCCAACGTGCCGCCCGCACTGCGCGGACTAGGCATCACCTTCATCACGGTAGGCCTGATGGCGATGGCGTTCATGTGTTTCTCTGGTTTGAAAATCTAAACTAAAAAAGAAGGAATAAAACAATGGATATAAATTTGATACTCGCGAGTATAGGAGTGTTCCTTGCCATCATCCTTGCTCTCGTCATAATCCTTCTGGTTGCCAAAAACTTCCTGGCACCATCCGGAAATGTGAAAGTGACCATCAACGGCGACCGCGTGCTGGAGGTAGAGTCGGGCAGCAGCCTGCTCAACACGCTGGCGGTCAACGGCGTCTTCCTGCCGTCGGCATGCGGCGGCAAAGGCTCGTGCGGACAGTGCAAGTGCCAGATAGTCGAGGGCGGCGGCGAAATCCTCCCCTCCGAAAAGGGACACTTCAGCCGCAAGGAACAGAAAGACCACTGGCGCCTCGGCTGCCAGGCCAAGGTCAAGGGCGACATGGCCATCAAGGTGCCCGAATCGGTGATGGGCGTCAAGGAATGGGAATGCGAAGTGATAAGCAACAAGAACGTGGCCACATTCATCAAGGAGTTCATCGTGGCACTTCCCAAGGGCGAGCACATGGACTTCCTGCCCGGCTCGTATGCGCAGATCAAAATCCCGGCCTACTCGATGGACTACGACAAGGACATCGACAAGAGCCTCATCGGCGACGACTATCTGCCGGCATGGCAGAAGTTCGGCCTCTTCGGCCTCAAGTGCAAGAACGAGGAGCCGACCATCCGCGCCTACTCCATGGCCAACTACCCGGCCGAGGGCGACCGTATCATGCTGACCGTCCGCATCGCCACGCCGCCCTTCAAGCCGAAACCCCAGGTGGGCTTCCAGGACGTGATGCCGGGCATCGCCTCGTCATACATCTTCACCCTCAAGCCGGGTGACAAGGTGACCATGAGCGGCCCCTACGGCGACTTCCACCCCATCTTCGACTCGAAGAAGGAGATGATGTGGGTAGGCGGCGGCGCCGGCATGGCCCCTCTGCGCGCCCAGATCATGCACATGACCAAGACGCTCAAGACGACCGACCGCAAGATGTCGTATTTCTACGGCGCACGCGCGCTCAACGAAGTGTTCTATCTCGAAGATTTCCTGCAGCTCGAAAAGGACTTCCCGAACTTCTCGTTCCACCTGGCGCTCGACCGTCCCGACCCCGCAGCCGACGCGGCCGGAGTCAGATACACGCCCGGATTCGTGCACAACGTCATCTACGAGACCTACCTCAAGAACCACGAGGCGCCCGAAGACATCGAATACTATATGTGCGGCCCCGGCCCGATGTCGAAGGCAGTCGTCGGAATGCTCGACAGCCTCGGCGTGGATCCCGAAAGCATCATGTACGACAACTTCGGCGGCTGATTCCTCTCACCGAGGACACAAGGCAATGCCAACACACCTCACAAGGCTGCTCCCCATCAGGCGGGGGCAGCCTTTCTTTTGCATAAGTCAGCCACGCAACTCGATGCCTGAAATGGAAATTAGGAAGCGTTAAAATTTGTATTGTCGGCAAAGAATAGTAATTTGCAAGCTGTCAAAACAAAAGCCATGAGCAACAGCAACTTCAACATATTCGAGCCCCGCATCCGCTACGACCTTTGCAAAGGTTGCCTGCTCATAGCCAAACCGTTTCTGAACGAACCCTACTTCAGCCGCTCCATCATCCTGCTGTGCGAATACGACTCGCACGGCGCCATGGGATTTGTGCTCAACAAGCCCACCAACGTCTACCCCGACGAGATGTTCGACACCCTCAACGACTTCCGCGACCCGCTCTATCTGGGCGGCCCGGTGGGCAAAGACAACCTCTACTTCGTACACCGCTACGGCAGGCTGGTGCCCGGCTCGCAGCCGATAGCCGACAACCTGTGGTATGGCGGCGACTTCGAAGTGCTGCAGCAGCTCATCAACCGGCACCATGCCCAGGCGTGCAGCGTCCGCTTCTTTGCCGGATATTCGGGCTGGGACAAGGCGCAGCTCGAGAACGAAATCAGAGACGAATCGTGGATTGTGGCACCGCTCGACAACAGCATCATCTTCTCGCACCTCCACGCCGAGGTCTGGAGCGAATCGCTCAGGCGGCTGGGCGACGTCTACCGCTTCTGGGCCAACTTCCCGCTCTATCCGCAGCTCAACTGAAACCCGCGCACGGCACGCCCCGCGACGCGGCTGAATGTTAAAGTTGCATCGGCCGAAAAAAAAAAGTCGTTCGACTTCAATAAAAGTATTATATACTTTTATACATTTGCGGCGTCGGGGTTTGAAAAAGTGTGAAAAAGATGGTTTTGGAATACAGCAAACATTCTCCTCAGCTTGTGGCGGTCGACTGCGTCATATTCGGATACATCAGCTCGCAGCTGCATGTGCTGCTCTACCCTCGCAGCTTCGCCCCGGCCAAGGGCATATGGTCGCTCATGGGCGGCTTCATCGGCAACGACGAGTCGGCCGACGAGGCCACGACCCGCGTGCTGTCGGACACCATCGGGATGACCGACATCTACCTGAAGCAGGTGTGCGTCTTCTCGGACCCCAAGCGCGACACGGGCGCGCGCGTGATCAGCATCGTCTACTACGCCCTGATTCGCACCGACCTCTACGACAAGTCGAAAGCGCGCGAATATGCGGCCCACTGGTGGCCCATCACCGAGCTGCCCGAGCTGGTCTTCGACCACCGCCGCATGATAGAGGCGGCGCTCAACAAGCTGCAGGAGAAGGCCAACGGCGGCCTTGTGGGCGACGAACTGCTGCCCGACAAGTTCACGCTGCTGCAGCTGCGCGGGCTCTACGAGGCCATCCTACAGCATCCGCTCGACGCCGGCAACTTCCGCAAGCGCATCCTGCTGCTCGACGCGCTCGAACGGCTGGATGAGAAGGACTTCACCGAGTCGAGAAAGGGAGCTTTTCTATACAGGCGCAAGAACCGCCAGACGTGATAAACGCTTTTTAACATCGCGAGGCCGCCACAGAGCCCTCGCACAAGGCAGAAACCAATCAATAAAAGTAATACAGACTATTTAAAAATCAGAACAACATGAAAGCATTCGAAAACTTTGAAATCTGGTTTGTAACCGGAGCACAACTCCTCTACGGAGGCGACGCAGTGG
>SAMEA3663209__coassemble_833_pt1 | contig 11673 bp, 10 predicted proteins | sample SAMEA3663209__metabat2_high_PE_010 | metagenome-assembled genome bin SAMEA3663209 (sample SAMEA3663209) | pig gut metagenome | biome: pig gut; feature: pig-associated habitat; material: faeces | place: China | collected 2013 | reverse complement strand
CGTTATACGACACTATGCCGACATCGACACCCGGCTCCAGTTTTTTGGCGCGGCACTGCTCCAAAATCCGCCCCAGCATTCGGTCGCTGACGCTGATGTAGGCCTCGCCGGCATGCACGTCGAGGCATTCCGACCCGGTCTGCACCAGATGCTTCAGGCCGTTGTCGATGCAGAAGGACGTGAAATATTCGACCGTTTCGGTCGGGTGGTTGGTGAACTCCGGATAGAGAAAAATCACTTTCTGATATTTCTTGAACAGATGCTTGACTTCGGCCATGCCGTCGTAGAACGTCCGGCCAAAGTCCTGATAGATAACGCTGTTGCCGTCGCGGCGGTAGAGATTCCAGTCGATTATCAGGAGCTTGTCGGCCGGAATCAGTGCGAGCGCGTCGGCCACCTTAGGGTCGTGGAAAGGCATCACCACATATTTGGAATAGCGGCCAATGCTTTCCTTAATCAACTTCTTGAAAATCTGGGCGTTATAGTGATGAAAATTAACATCGGCAATCACGTTGCGCGGCAGATTCTTGACGAACGAATCGTAGAGGACTTCCTTGTAGGCCTTGAAAGTGTCGAGGAAGACGAAGACCTTGCGCAACTGCTCGGCCACAAAGTAGCCCTTGTTCGGCACGCTGTCGATTATGCCCTGCTCCTTGAGCATCGAATAGGCCTTGAAGACGGTGTCGCGCGAGAGCTGATATTCGCTGCAGACCTGATTGACCGACGGAAGCGCGTCGCCACAGTTGAGGCTTCCCTGCGCAATGGCATTGTTCACCGAATCGATTATCTGTCTGAACTTCGGGAAGTTCTGACTGCCATCGATCGAGAATCGGAAACTGCTGTTTGGCTGAAGTTCGCTCATTGTGGCTTCTGTGCTGGTCTGTTATGGTTGCAAATATATCAATTACTGCTATACATACAACAGTTTTTTACACAAAAAGCAACGTTCATAATCCACCCCCCTGAAAACATGACGGTTACGACAAATAAAAAATCGACACATGGCTTTGAGCCATGTGCCGATCCGTATCGGTTTGCTGCCAGTGGGCAATCAGAATGGCAGATCGTCTTCGGGTGCCGAGGTGGCCGGGTTGACCGTGGGCTGCGTGAACTGAGGCTGGGCTGCCTGAGGAGCGGCCTGCGGCTGTGGTGCTGCCTGATTGAAAGGCTGCGCGTTAGCGGCTGCCTGGGCATGGTCGATGCGCCAGGCCGACAGCGTGTTGAAATACACTTCCTGGCCCTGCGGATTGGTCCATTTGCGGCCGCGCAGATCGAAGGTGACGGTGATCTGGTCGCCCACATTGAAGTTGTCGATGAGCGAGCACTGATTGTTAGTCAACTGGAACTGAACGAAATCGGTCCATCCGCGGTCGTTGGATATTTCTATCACAAACTCGCGGACCGAGAACGTTGCGGTGCGCTGCAGGGTGTCTTTCTTGACGGCCAGACGGCCGGTTGCGGTATAGTTCATAATTATGCTTTTTTTGATTTGTTACTCTTCGATTATCTCAACTTTCTCGATTTTGTCGCCCTTGCGAATCTTGTCAATCACCTCAAGGCCTTCGACCACCTTGCCGAAACAGGTGTGCTGGCGGTCGAGATGGGCGGTCTGCTCGCGGCTGAGGCAGATGAAGAACTGCGAGCCGCCGGTGTTGCGCCCGGCATGGGCCATCGACAGCACTCCGCGGTCGTGATACTGGTTTGCGCCCGAAGTCTCGCAGTTGATTTTGTAGCCGGGGCCGCCCGAGCCCACGCGGGGGTCGCTCATGTCGCGCGACTGCGGGTCGCCGCCCTGGATCACAAAGCCCGGAATCACCCGGTGGAAGATCAGCCCGTCGTAGAAGCCGCTCTTGGCCAGCTTGACAAAGTTGGCCACCGTGTTGGGCGCGTCTTTTTCGTAAAACTCGATTTTCATCACACCTTTGGCCGTGTGCATTTCAGCTCTCATAATTCTATCTTGCTTTTTGATTTAATATTCTGATTCTTCGACGTTTGCAAGCGTCTGCCCGCCAGCGGCAAAACGTCCAAAGATAGTCATTTTAGACAGACAAAGCAGAACACCGCCCGACAAAAAACTGTCATTGCAAGCGATTGCCTGCAATGACAGCGTGCTGTGCGCCATGCGGCGCAATGACTTGTGCGCGTGCGCGTTACTCTTCGATCGAAAGAAGCTCGACGGTGAAGATGAGCGTGCTGTTGGGCAGAATCTTTTCGCCGCCGCCCGCTTTGCCGTAGGCCAGATCGGAGGGGATGTAGAGTTCCCACTTTGAGCCGACGGGCATCAGCTGCAGAGCCTCGGTCCAGCCTTTGATGACGCCCGTCACCTTGAAGGTGGCAGGTGCGTTGCGCTCGTAGGAGCTGTCGAACACGGTGCCGTCGATGAGGCGGCCCTCGTAGTTAACCTTCACGCGGCTGTCGGCCGTGGGGCGGGCGCCGGTGCCGGCCACGAGAATCTTGTACTGCAGGCCCGACTCGAGCATCACCACACTGTCTTTGGCAGCGTTTTCGGCAAGGAACTTCTGGCCCTCTTCGAGATTACGGGCGGCAAGCGTGTCGCGCTCGGCCTGTTTGCGGGCTTTGACGGCCTCGAACTTGAGCTGGCAGACGATGTTGGCCATCTGCTCGTCCATCATTCCCTTTCTGAAACGGATCTGATGGATGAAGCCGTGCATGAATGCGTTGACGTCGAGCGTGTCGAACTGGTTCCGGCGCATGTTCAGATATTCGTCGGTCAGTGTGCTCTCGGCAAACGACTGGGCCAGCAGCTTGCAGTCGAGCGAGTCGAACGGCATGCGCGAAAGCATGTTGTTGAAGCCGCTGCCCTCGAAAAAGCCCAGGGCATAGCTGACGCTGTCGACCTGATTCTTGAGTTCGATGCTGTCGGCATTTTTGGTTTTCTGGCATCCGGCAAGCATCGAGGCTATGGCCACTGCCGCCACCAGAGCGATTCTTAAACTTTTCATTGTTTCAATAATATTTACTTAGTTATGTGTAGATTAAACGATTCCGAGCAGTTCCACCTCGAAGATAAGCGTGGTGTGGGGGCCGATGTCCTCGCCGGCACCGCGGGCGCCATAGGCAAGGTCGCTGGGGATGAAAAGCTTCCACTTGGAGCCGACCGACATCAGTTGCAGAGCCTCGGTCCAGCCTTTGATGACGCCGCTGACGGGGAACGAGGCGGGAGCGCCGCGCTGCACCGAGCTGTCGAACACCTTGCCGCTGATGAGCGTGCCGTGATAGTGGCAGCGGACGGTGTCGGAGAGCGTCGGGATGCTGCCCGAACCCTCGCGGAGCACCTCGTACTGCAGGCCGCTGGGCAGGGTGACGACACCGCTGCGCTTGGCGTTGCGGGCCAGGAAGGCCTTGCCCTCTTCGATGTTGCGCGTCTGGCGGGCCTCTTCGAGTTCGGCGAAGAACTTGTTGAGAATGCTGCCGGCCTCGTGGCTGCTGAGCTCGGGCTTGCCGCCCGATAGCACTGCCGTGAGCCCTGCCGAGAGCGATTCGACGTCGAGGCTGTCGACGCCCGACTGCCTGAGGTTTGCGGCAATGTTCATGCCTATTGCATAACTTACTTTATCCATATTGTAGTTTTAATTTGGCGCGAAAATACATTTTTATATCCATTCTGACGCACTCGGCCGCATTTGCGTTCACTCTTTTTCGCTCAGTTCGAGCCAGCGCATTTCCTTCTCGTCGAGCGCGGCCGACACGGTGCTGTGCTCGGTTGACAGGCTGACGAGGCGGGCGGTGTCGGTCAGGCCGCCGGCCAGCAGGCTTTCGATTTCGGCCTTGCGCGCGGTCAGGGCGGCAATCTCGGCGTCCAGACTCTCGAACTCGCGGCGCTCCATGTAGGTCAGGCGCTGGCGTGTGGCGGCCGGACGCTCCTGGGTGCGTGCCGGCTCGGCCCTGCGCGTGCGGTCGGCCCGCTGCTGCTCGCGCTGGCGGGTGCGGTCCCACCCCAGATAGTCCGAATAGTTGCCGGGGAAATCCTTGATCTGCCCGTCGCCCTCGAAGACGAACATGTGCTCCACAATCTTGTCGACGAAATAGCGGTCGTGCGAGACGATGATGACCGTGCCGGCAAACGAGCTCAGATAATCTTCGAGCACGTTGAGGGTGAAGATGTCGAGATCGTTGGTCGGCTCGTCCAGAATCAGGAAGTTGGGATTGCGGATGAGCACCGTCATCAGGTAGAGACGCTTCTTTTCGCCGCCGCTGAGCTTGGACACGAGCACATGATGCATCTCGTTGGGGAACAGAAAGTAACGCAGAAATTGCGCGGCCGACATGGTGCTGTCGCCGGTGCGGATGTTGTCGGCGATGTCGGTTATGACGTCGATGACGCGCTTGCCCTCGTCGACCACAATCCCCTCCTGCCGATAGTATCCGTAGACCACGGTGTCGCCCGTGTCGACGGTGCCAGAGTCGGGGCTGAGGGCTCCGGTGGCGATGTTGAGGAACGTGGTCTTGCCGGCCCCGTTGCGCCCGATGATGCCGACCCTCTCGCGTGGCGCGAACTTGTAGCTGAAGTCGCGTATGACGACCTTGCTGCCGAACGACTTGCAGACGCCTGTCATGTTGAGCACCTTGTTGCCGAGGCGCGATGCGGCCACGTCGAGCTTCATCTGCCGTGCCTGAGGCGCCTGCTGTGCGCGTGCCTTGAGGTCGTGGTAGGCGTCGATGCGATACTGGGCCTTGGTGCCGCGTGCCTGTGGCTGGCGGTTCATCCACTCCTGCTCGCGCCGCAGCAGGTTGCGCGCCTTGTCGACCTCGGCTTCGGCGGCGGCCAGGCGTTCTTCGCGCTTGCGCAGGAAATAGCTGTAGTTGCCGTCGTAGTGGTAGAGGCGGCGGTTGTCGAGCTCGTAGATGTCGGTGCAGACGCGGTCGAGGAAGTAGCGGTCGTGAGTGACCATGAGTAGCGTGGAGCGCGAGCGGGTCAGATAGTCTTCGAGCCAGTCGATGATGTCGAGGTCGAGATGATTGGTCGGCTCGTCCAGAATCAGGAAGTCGGGCTCGCTTATCAGCACCGAGGCCAGCGCCACCCTCTTCTGCTGCCCGCCCGAGAGCGTGCGCACCGGCTGTTCCATGTCATTGATTTTGAGCTGCGAGAGCACTTGGCGGATGCGCTGCTCGTAGTCCCAGGCCTTGAGGGCGTCCATGCGTGCGGTCAGGTCGGCGATGAGCGAGGCGTCGGCGCTCAGGAGGGCCTGCTCGTATTGGCGGATGACGCGTGTGGTTTCGGTGCCGCTGTCGAACACCTGCTGGATGACGGTGTTGGAGTTGTCGAACACGGGGCTTTGGCGCAGATAACCCACGCGGATGCTGTCGTTGTAGACCACGCGGCCGCTTTCGGCAGGCTGGTCGCCGGTCAGGATGTTGAGCAGGGTGGTTTTGCCCGTGCCGTTGCGCGCAATCAGCGCCGTCTTCTGCCCCTGATTGATGCCGAATGTCAGATTATCGAAGAGTTTGATGTCGCCCCAATGCTGTGTCAGGTTCTCTACCGAAAGATAGTTCATTGTGCCTTAATGTGTTAAATATAGATTGTCCGCTTTGCGCGAAATCTGCGAATGTAGCACAAAAACGGACATAGGCAATCGTTTTACGGTGGCGGGCTGGCATTCGTGACCATTCGTGACCATTCGTGACCATTCGTGACCATTCGTGACCATTCGTGACCAATGGCGGTGGCATGGTGGTGGCATTCGTTACCATGGTGGTGACGTTTTCCAATGGTGGTGACATTCGTGCCCAATGGCGATGGCATTCGTTCCCATGGCGTTGCCATGGGCTGGAGGGCTTTTGCCCCTGCGGGGCGGGGGGAGGTCAGTCTGTGAACAGATATTGTTCGTCGTATTCGACCTCGTAGAGAGTCAGGAATTCTGTGTATTCTTCACGGAATGTGCTTTTTGCGTGATGCTCTTTTTGTCTTTTGATGTATTGCCGCGTCTTGTCGACAAGCGACTGGCTCACAGAGAATGCGCCATAACCGCCCTGCCATGCGAAGTTTTCATAATGTGTGCCGATGGTTTTGAGCCACCGGCTGCTGTTTCGCTTCACTTCTTCGACGACGTGGGATATTGTCTCGGTCCTCGACAACAGGAAGAGTATGTGGACATGGTTTCCGATGCCGCCTACCTGTATCAGTGCGCAGCCTGTGACGTTGACCAATTGTCCGACATACGAATGGACGCGTTCCAAATCCTCTTCGCGAATCTCGGGACTTGTTGTCTTGATATGGAATATCAGATGGATATATATCTTGCTTAAGGAATGTGCCATGTGTTGTTATGTTATTCGGTTCCATGGCGCTGCCATGGGCTATTGGCTTTTGCCCCTGCGGGGCGAGGGGAGGCATTGACTATGTTCGGTTATTATTCGGCTTCATCAGAAACTGCTTCGAACGATTGCTCACCGCAAGGGACGCCGTCGTTCTCTTCCATTTCCTTCCGCAAATCGTCCAGAATTTTCCCGTTGTAAGAGAAATACTTAGCCCCTTGATAAGCATTGGATGTGTTCCTTTTTTCGTCAGGAAGAAACGTTCCTACGAAAGGAGACAATTTATATATCCGGTTTTCATATTCAACGGAATCGTCGGATGCTACACGCACTTTCATTCCTGTCGGTTCGAATGTGACATACTCTCCTATCCTGATTCCTACCATACCGAACTTGAAACGAGGACGTTTAACCATTCGCTTTTGCGGCCCTTCCGTGTCTGTCGCCGGCTTTGGACATTTCGGCTTATTATCTTCATACTCAACGACTATTGCATCATCAATAGTCGATGCTATGTCATTGAATATATCGAGGGCTATCTGTGGCGCTACGTTGAAGAATTCTCTGTTCTGACGAATACGCAAATCCGTCAAACGGTCGATGGTTTTGTGGACGAGCCGCTCGATTTCGTTATATTTTGCCGTTTCCATTGTAGCAAAAATCTCAAAAGGCAAAGGCACTGCCGTGTTGTCCAGCTCCTTTGAACGGACATCCACGGGACGCGAACTTTTGCCAATCTTCACCCAGTCTTCACGAAAGCTGGGGTTGGTCAATATATACACATAACCTTTTTCGTTCTTTTCCTTTGTCATTGACTGTGATTCCGTTTGGATTAAATAATCTCGTGAATTATATGCTCTTAATACTGCGCGATTCACTTTTGGTTTCAAAATTCGTTTCCCAAATGGCGATGACATTTGCACCCATGGCGTTGACATTTACACCCAAAATGGTGTTGCCATTTTATTTTCCATGGCGTTGACATTCATTTTCCAATGGCATTGACATTTATTCCCCAAATGGTGTTACCATTTTATTTCCCATGGCGATACCATTCATACCCGTGGCGTCGCCATTCGTACCCATGGCGATGCCATGGGCTATAATCTTTTGCCCCTGCGGGGCGGGGGGGACATTCGTTCACATTATTTCGTTTGCATCCGACGCCCTGAAAGGGCAAAATGCTTTCAGCCCAAGGCAGAGCGTAGCGGCACCTTGGGCAATCGTGGATGATAAGTGGCGCGGGCAAAAATCGCAGATAATGCGACCGGTTTGGGCGGCGGCGTGTCGGGCATACGCCGTTTACACTATATTTGCCAAACTGAAAAATAATTTAAAACAATTCGAAAATGGAAGAAATCTTATCAATCGAGTTCTACCACAACTCACTCAAAGTCTGGCTAATAGCCACAGGATTCATTTTGGGTTCCATCATTTTCAGCCGGCTGATTGTCAGGCTTTGCGAACTGATAGTCAAGCTCGTGACCAGCCGCACCAAGACCAATCTGGACGACCTTGTGGTCAGCACGCTCAAGAAACCGCTGTCGATGCTCATCATCATCATCGGCTTCCGCCTGGCGCTGACCACGCTCACGCTGCCCAACGCCGACGTGCACGAGTTTCTGAGCAAGTCGATAACTGTGGTGGCGACCCTGGCCATCACGTGGATGGTTTCGCGCGTGGCCGGCGTGCTGCTGGACGAATATTCGCGCCGCCGCAGTGCCAGTGGCGACGACCAGACCTCGCAGTTCGTCCCGGTCATCTGCAAGGCGCTCAAGACGGTCATCTGGATTTTCGGCGCCATCACCGCGCTCAACAATTCGGGCTACGACGTCAACACCCTGATAGCCGGTCTGGGCATCGGCTCGCTGGCACTGGCCATGGCAGCCAAAGACACGGCCTCCAACTTCTTCGGCGGAGCCACCATCATGATTGACAAGCCATTCAAAAAAGGCGAGCGCATCTGCGTCGGCGGCTACGACGGCTTTGTCGACTCGCTGGGCATCCGCAGTTTCCGCCTGCGCACGCTCAGCGGCACCATCGTCACCATTCCCAACTCGAAGATCATCGACAGCATGGTCGAGAACATATCGCTTGAGCCGTCGCGCAAGGTGACCGTCAAGCTGGGGCTGACCTACGACACCACGCCCGAACAGATGGAGGCCGCCATGCAGACGCTGCACCGCATCGCCGCCGACAATGCCGGCGTGGAGGACAACGAGCTGGTCTTCTTCGACAGCTTCGGCGACTTTGCCCTCAGCATCACACTGATATACTTCATCCGCAAGGAGGCCGACATCTTCGCCACCCAGAGCGACATCAACATGGCCATTCTCAAGCAGTTCAACCAGCAGGGGCTCTCGTTCGCCTTCCCGACGCAGACGCTCTATGTCGAAAAGAACATGGTCCAGAACCGGAACTGACGCCGGCGCGCGCCGCACGGCATCGTCAGAGCCGCATCCGCCCCACCCTCGAAACGAAACGGGCAGCGGATGCGGCTCTGAACTTTCGAGGCAATGTTAAAGGTCGATGCGACGGCGGGCTGATGTGTTAAACCATTAACATCGCACCGCATTTGCTCACGAGGCAGGCAGAAAAACAACAAAAAAAGGAGATTTTCTGTTTGGCGATTCGATTCTTTTGATACTTTTGCATCTGTTAAAAAAAACAGCGACCGATACGGACACACAAATTACAAAGCGATGCTTACCACTCGATTTTACTTTGGTTTCGACTTTTACTTTTTTGGCTATCGCGGTCAAAGAACGGGTGGGTGCTGTATGTAATCGGAAGGATATTTAAACATGAAATATGAAGCCCACCCGTTGAAGGTGGGCTTTTTTTGTTGAGAGATGAAACAGACAAAAAGAGTAGCAATTCAGGGCGTGCCCGGCGCCAACCACGAGATAGCCGCGCGTCAGTTCTTCGACGACTGCGACGTCGAGGTGGTGCCGTGCCTGACCTTTGCCGAACTGTTTGAGCGCGTCAGAGCCGAGCGCGACCTCTATGGCATTGTGGCCATCGAGAACACGATAGCGGGCAGCCTGCAGGCCAACTACACGTTGCTCAACGAGTCGGGGCTGACGGTGATAGGCGAATACAAGCTGAGAATCAAGCACAACCTGATGGCCATGCCCGGCGTCAGAATCGAGGACTTGAAAGAAGTCCACTCGCACCCGATGGCCATCATGCAGTGCGAGGCCTTTTTCCGCCAGTATCCGGGCATCCGCCTTGTGGAGTGCGACGACACGGCCCTGGCCGCCAAGGAGGTGATGGACAAGCGGCTGACGACGGTGGGCGCCATAGCCACCGAGCTGGCCGCCGACATGTACGGGCTCGAGATTCTGAACCGGGGCATCGAGACCAACAAGAAGAACTTCACGCGGTTCATCATCATTTCGGGCAACGGCAAGATTGAGGTCGACCGGCTGCTCGACGAGGGGAGGGTCAACCGGTCGTCGGTGGTGTTCTCGCTGCCGCAGGCCAAGGACGTCGGCAGCCTGTCGAAGGTGCTGACGGTGCTGGCCTTCTACGGCATCAACCTGTCGAAGATCCAGTCGAACCCGGTGGTGGGGCACGAGTGGGAATACATCTTCTACATCGACCTGAGCTTCAACAACTATCAGCGCTATCTGCAATCGCTCGACGCCATCCGCCCGCTGTGCAGCAAGCTGCGGGTGCTGGGCGAGTTTGAACAGGGCCGCCAGAGCGACGAGAACTGACCGGCTGTCAGAACAAAGAAGAAGAAATAGAAAAGAAAAAAACATACGGAACAAGATGATAATCGAACCAGCAAGACGAATAAGTAATGTTCAGGAATATTACTTTTCGCGCAACAACCGCCGCCTCGACGCCATGCGCAAGAGCGGCATCGAAGTGATAAACCTCGGCATCGGCAGCCCCGACATGCCGCCGGCCGACGACGTGATTGACACGCTGGCGCAGGCCGCCCGCAACCCCGGAGCGCACGGCTACCAGCCCTATGTGGGCATTCCGGAGCTGCGCCAGGCCTATGCCCAGTGGTACCGGGCGTGGTATCGCGTCGACCTGAACCCCGACAGCGAGATTCTGCCGCTCATCGGTTCGAAAGAGGGCATCATGCACATCATGATGGCGTTCATCAACCCCGGCGACGGAGTGCTGGTGCCCGACCCGGGCTATCCGACCTACTCGTCGGTGGCCAACCTTGTGGAGGCGCGCACCATCAGATACAGACTGCACGAGAACCTTGGCTGGCAACCAGACTTTGACGAGCTGGAGGCGATGGACCTGAGCGGCGTCAAGATGATGTGGATCAACTATCCCAACATGCCGACGGGTGCGCCGGCCTCGATGGAGCTCTACCGCCGCATCATCGACTTCGGCCGGCGCCACGGGATTCTGATATGCAACGACAATCCCTACAGCTTCATCCTCAACGACCACCCCATCAGCATGCTCGAGGTGGAGGGGGCCAAGGACGTGGCCATCGAGCTCAACTCGATGAGCAAGGCGCACAACATGGCCGGCTGGCGCTTCGGCATGGCGGCGTCCAACGCCGAGATAATCGGCACGGTGCTCAAGGTCAAGAGCAACATGGACAGCGGCGTCTTCAGGCCCATGCAGCAGGCGGCCGTGCGGGCCCTGGCGCTAGGCAAAGACTGGTTCGACGCGGTCAACGCCGAATATGCCGCCCGACGCAAGTATGCCTTCGCGATAATGGACGCGCTGGGCTGCACCTACGACACCCGCCAGGCAGGCCTGTTCGTGTGGGCGCGCATTCCCGAGCGCTACGCGCACTGCGAGCAGCTGTCGGACGACATCCTGAACTCGACGGGCGTGTTCATCACTCCCGGGTTCATCTTCGGCAGCCAGGGCGACCGCTTCATCAGAATATCGCTCTGCGCCAAGACTGACGTGTTCGAAAAGGCACTCGGCAAGATCCGCGACAATTTCAGACCATCGAAACAGTAAAATTCATTTTTCATCAGAATAAAACCGAAAACAATACTAAAAGTCATGGACAAACAGGATAAACAACTGGACTTGAAGCCCATAACGTTCAACGGCGTCGAACTCAGACGCCCGATCATAATTGCCGGCCCGTGCAGCGCCGAAACCGAAGAGCAGGTGATGAACACCGCCACCGAACTGGCCGCCAACGGCATCAAGATTTTCAGAGCAGGAATATGGAAACCGCGCACTCGGCCGGGAGCCTTTGAGGGCATCGGCTCGGAGGGTCTGCCGTGGATGCAGCGCGTCAAACGCGAGACGGGGATGTATACGGCCGTCGAGGTGGCCACGGCGCATCACGTGCACGAGGCCATCAAATATGGCATCGACATGGTGTGGATTGGCGCGCGCACCACGGCCAACCCCTTTGCCGTGCAGGAGATTGCCGACGCACTGCGCGGCACC
>SAMEA3663209__coassemble_830_pt1 | contig 11744 bp, 10 predicted proteins | sample SAMEA3663209__metabat2_high_PE_010 | metagenome-assembled genome bin SAMEA3663209 (sample SAMEA3663209) | pig gut metagenome | biome: pig gut; feature: pig-associated habitat; material: faeces | place: China | collected 2013 | reverse complement strand
CACCACCAGCGCGTAGGCGGCAAAGATGCCCCACACGGCCGGCCAGTTGCCTACCATGGCGCCGTCGGTGTTGTCGGTGTAGCTGTTGACCACAAACTGTGCGGCAATCATGCCCAGCGACGCGCCAAAGCCGTTGGTCATCATCATGAACAGGCCCTGCGCGCTTGAGCGAATTGACTGGTCGGTCTCCTTGTCGACAAAGAGCGAGCCCGAGATGTTGAAGAAGTCGAAGGCCACGCCGTAGACAATCATCGACAGGATGAGCAGCGTCACGCCGGGCCACTCGGGCGTGCCGATGGCAAAGAAGCCGAAGCGCAGCACCCACGCCAGCATGGCGATGAGCATCACCCGCTTTATCCCGAACCGGCTCATGAAGACGGGAATGAGCAGGATGCAGACGGTCTCGGATATCTGCGACAGCGAGATGAGCAGGTTGGCGTGCTCCACAAAGTAGCAGTCGGCATAGCGGCTGTCGGTGGCAAAGCTGCTGATGAACGTGTTGGCGTAGCCGTTGGTTATCTGCAGGCTGACGCCGAGCAGCATCGAGAAGATGAAGAACAGGGCCATCCGGCGGTCGCGCAGCAGGCGCAGCGCGTCGAGGCCGAGCATCTCAACGACGCTCTGCGACCGCCGTGCCTCGCCTCCGGCCTGGCCTCGCGTGGGGCAGGCCGGCAGCGTCAGCGCATAGAGGCCGATGGCAATCCCCCACGCCGCACTGACCAGAAACTGCGTGCAGGTGTGCTGGATGCCGAGCAGATCGACCATCCACATCGAAACCAGAAATCCGATGGTGCCGAAGATGCGGATGGGCGGGAAGTTCCTGACCGTGTCGAGGCCGGCCTTGTCGAGCGCATTGTACGACACGGAGTTGGACAGCGCGAGCGTCGGCATGTAGAAGGCCACGCTGAGCGTGTACCATGGGAATATCAGCGCAAAGCTCACGTCGGTGCCGCCCTCCATGCCCAGCCAGAAGACCACGAGCATCGCGGCGGCGGCCGTCAGGTGGCATATCGACAGCAGCCGCTGCGCCTGAATCCAGCGGTCGGCCACTATGCCCATCAGCGCCGGCATGCAGATGGACACAAAGCCCTGAACCGAATAGAACCAGCCGATGTTGGCGCCGATGCCCACTCCGGCCAGGTATCTGCCCATCGATGTCAGATAGGCACCCCACACAGCAAACTGCATGAAGTTCATCATTAGAAGTCTGAATTTGATGTTCATTGTAGGATAGTATTGTTTTGGGTTACATATTTATTAATGTCTCGTCGGCCGGCGCGCCGCTCGGTGACCGAAGGGCTGTCAAACGGCAATTGATTGATGATTGGTTGCCGATTGATAGCCTATTTGTCTCCCGTGCGTCCCGACAGCAGGCGCCGCCGCTTGCTGTCGTCACCGCCTGCCGGGCCCGTCAAACGGGTAAAAATAGCCTTTTTAATTATCGCACGTTGTGGTTCCGGCACTATTTTTTGTGTGTCAGCGCCCGCGCGGCGCCGTGTTGTTTGTATCCGTCATGCTTATCATAATGTTGTCATGATGACGTCATTGTGCACCTGCCGTGGCTTTCACGTGCCGTCGCCGCAGGCACGCCGAAGACACGCCGTAGACACGCGCGGCCGTCGCGTGAGGGTGGTTTTGGGGGTTATTGTGCTGATGGCCAAATTGTTGGTTTATCGGGCTGTCAGCTGAATATAATGTTTTGGCTCCGATATTATATTCGGTGCCGTAGCCTGGCAGGCGGCCGGTTTTTGGGTGGGATGGATTTGCCCGACACTTTATATATAGTGTCATTCCGCAGCGGCCAATTTCTCTATCTCGTTCTCGATGATGGTCGGGAACCACTTGTGCTCGAGCCCGTGTATGCGCTCGGCAAGCGATTCGGGAGTGTCGTCGGGCATCACGGCGCACTCCACGCTGCAGATGATGCGCCCCTCGTCGTAGCGCCGGCTGACCTCGTGGACGGTGATGCCGCTGCGCTTCTCGCCGGCCTCTATCACGGCCTTGTGCACGTGCATTCCATACATTCCGCGGCCGCCGAACTTGGGCAGCAGCGCCGGGTGGATGTTGACAATGCGGCCCTCGAACCTGTCGGTCAGGTATCCAGGCACAAGCCACAGGAATCCGGCCAGCACCACGTAGTCGGCGCTATGACGGTCCAGGAAGCGGCATATCTGCGTGCCGTCGTCGAAGGCCTTGCGGTCAAAGGCAAGGCAGGGCACGCCGGCGCGTCGGGCCTTGCCGGCCACAGGCGCGTCGGCATTGTTGGTCAGGACGCAGCTGACCGTGGCCGAGGCCTTGCCGGCAAAAAAATTAATGATGTTCTCTGCATTGCTGCCGTTGCCTGAGGCGAAAATGGCTATGTGTTTCATGGGTTGCAAGTTACGTGCGGCGCCGATTGCCGCTCGACAACAAATGTAGATAAAATTAAAGGCTCGAAACGCATTTTTGAGGGCAATTATTTGAATAATCATATTCTATTCGCTTACTTTGCACGGTTGTTTTGAAAACAATTTATCAATTTAAAATAATTACTAACTTAAAACAGAAAGCTATGTCAGAAGTTGCATCAAGAGTAAAAGCAATTATTGTAGACAAATTAGGAGTGGCCGAAAGCGAAGTTACCGAAAACGCAAGTTTCACCAACGACCTGGGCGCAGATTCTCTTGACACTGTGGAGTTGATTATGGAATTTGAAAAGGAATTCGAAATCACGATTCCCGACGACCAGGCAGAAAAGATCGGCACTGTAGGCGATGCAATTAACTACATCGAGAACAACAAAAAATAATTAAAGGTAACGTTACAGATTTTATGGAGTTAAAAAGAGTCGTAGTAACAGGTGTGGGAGCCATTACTCCCTTGGGCAAAACTGTTCCTGAGACATGGGAGAACCTTGTCAACGGAGTCAGCGGAGCTGCACCAATAACTCGTTTTGACGCCACCAAGTTTAAAACGACGTTTGCCTGTGAGGTTAAAAACTATGACCCCACAGATTATTTCGACCGCAAAGAAGCACGCAAATTGGACCCTTTCGCCCAATTTGCTGTTATTGCGGCTGATGAAGCTATCAAAGACTCCAAATTAGACCTCGACACGATAGACAAAGACGACGTAGGTGTGGTTTGGGGAGCCGGAATCGGTGGAATATTCACCTTTTTCGAAGAGGTAAAAGGCTTTGTGAGCGGTGATGGGACACCTCGTTACAATCCCTTCTTCATTCCAAAGATGATTGCAGATATAGCCCCCGGCTATATCTCGATAAAATATGGTTTTGGCGGCCCCAACTTCGGGGTTGTGTCGGCCTGCGCGTCATCTACAAACGCCTTGGCGACCGCCCTCGACCTTATTCGTCTTGGAAAAGCAAACGTCATTGTAAGTGGTGGTTCCGAAGCTGCAATTACTGAACCTGGCGTCGGCGGATTCTCGTCGATGCACGCCTTGTCGTCCCGAAATGACGATCCTAAGACCGCTTCGCGTCCGTTCGACAAGGACCGCGACGGATTCGTCATAGGCGAGGGCGGCGCATGTCTCATTCTCGAAGAATACGAGTATGCAGTCAAGCGTGGAGCGCACATTTATTGCGAACTGGTGGGAGCGGGCGCTTCGGCCGACGCACATCACCTGACGGCACCTCACCCCGAGGGTGCGGGAGCAAGCCGAGTGATGAGAGCGGCACTGAAAGATGCCGGCATTTCGCCATCCGAAGTAGATTACATCAATGTTCACGGCACCTCGACACCTCCGGGCGACAAGGGCGAAGTCAAGGCAATCTTGGATGTGTTCGGTCCGAGCGCCTATGACCTGAACATCAGTTCCACCAAGTCCATGACGGGACACCTCCTCGGTGCCACCGGTGCGTTGGAATCGATCGTTTGCATCAAAGCCATCGAGACGGGAATCATCCCGCCGACCATCAATCACTTCACCGACGATCCCGAACTGGACAATAAACTCAATTTTACATTCAATAAGGCGCAGAAACGAAAAGTCAATGTCGCATTGTCGAACACTTTCGGCTTTGGCGGACACAACTCTTCTGTCATATTCAAGGCTCTGTGAATGCGTTTGTAAAATTTATCGGACAGATAAAACTTTTTTCCCGCAAGGGAAAGAAGTTTTATTTTTTTATAAGACAGCTGACCGGCTCCGCCCCGCGCAACGAGGAGCTCTACAAGGTGGCTTTCACCCACAAGTCGTCGATGGTCAGCATCGAGCACCGGCGCAAGAACAACGAGCGCCTCGAGTTTCTGGGCGACGCCATATTGGGCTCGGTGGTGGCTGAGTACGTCTTCAGCCAATTCCCCGACCTCGACGAAGGCAGCCTGTCGAAGATGCGCTCGCAGATAGTCTGCCGCGCACAGCTCAACGAGATAGCGCTCAAGATGGGCCTGGCCCGTCACATCCTGACCCGAAGCAACCAGCGGATAGAGCACACGCACATCCCCGGCGACGTCCTCGAGGCGCTTATCGGCGCCTTCTATCTCGACCACGGCTACGAGCGCTGCCGCAAGTTCATCCGAAGCCGCATAATCGAAGCCTATATCAACGTCGGCGAACTGAATTCGAACGACACCAACTACAAGTCGAAGCTCCTCGAATGGGGGCAGCACCACGGCGTCAAGGTCGAATTCGAATGCGTCGAAACAATGAAAAACCAGAAAAAACTGTATTTTTACGTGAAAGCATTGGTCGATGGCGAGGTTGCCGGCACAGGCGAAGGGTTTTCGAAAAAAAACGCTCAGCAAAACGCAGCCAAAATGGCAATCGAACGTATGAATGCAGGTGGCACAGCAGATTAGAGTCATGAAATTAATGCTGCTGTTATTCTTAATTTATATTTTGTAATCCGCCAATAAAGAACTACGATGAGCAAGAAAATCATATTATGGTTGTCAGTGATAATGTCGATAGCATTATTGGGGCTCATATTCATGCAGGGACGCTGGATTACCGAGGCATCCAAGTTGAAGGAAAACCATTTTAACCAGCTGGTGCGCCAGAGCATCGACGACGTGGTGCTGCGGCTCGAGACCGACGAACTATCGATAGTCAAGTCGCATTTCGAACTGCCCGAGCAGAAACTGCCGCCGCACTTCAAGCGCCAGATGAAGGACGAGTTCTCGCGCAGCCAGTCGCAGAACATGAGTTCGGAGCCGGCCAGCATGGACTACAACATCTCGCTCGACGTCGACGTCAACGGCCGATACAGCATCAACACCTACCGGCAGGACACGCTGGTGTCGGCCATGAACGGCCACGCACTGCTCGCGTCCGACCATTGGGACCCGCTGACCAGCGCCATGATTGCCATCAGGGCCGAGCTGCAGAACCGCATCGAGGAGCAGAACAAAGCGCTGATGCGCACGATATTCGAGGACATGCCGATCGAGCAGCGCGTCAACTGGCAGCGCCTCGACGCCTCGCTGATGCAGAACTTCGAGGAGCGCGGAATCAGCCAGGAATTCGAGTTCGCGATAGTCAACTCGCAGGGCAAGATAGTCTATTGCACGCCCGGCTACGACGAGTCGACGTCGGTGGAAATGCAGTATCAGAAACGCCTGTTTCCCAACGACGTCCACGCCAAGACCAACTACCTGACCGTCTACTTCCCCAAGCATCCCAACTACATCTCCGAATCGCTGGGGCTGGTGGTGCCGAGCATCATTTTCACCATACTGGTCAGTGTGCTGTCGATCTACACGCTCGTGATAATTTTCCGTCAGCGCAAGCTGGACATCATCAAAAACGACTTCATCAACAACATGACGCACGAGTTCAAGACGCCCATCTCGACGATCTCGCTCGCCGCGCAGATGCTCAAGGACACGTCTATTTCCATTTCGGCCGCGTCGCTCAAGCGCATTTCGGGCGTGATATTCGACGAAAGCAATCGGCTGAGCTTCCAGGTCGAAAAAATACTGCAGATGGCGGCCTTCGACAAGGGCAAGGCCAATCTGAAGTTGAAGCCGATGAATATCAACCCGATAATCAGCAAGGTGGTCGAGAACTTCAGGCTGAAGGTGGAGAATGCCAACGGCGAGCTGAACGAGCAGGCCGAGGCTCAGAACGACCTGGTGAACATCGATGAGGTGCACTTTACCAACGTGATATTCAATCTGTTGGACAATGCGTTCAAGTATCGTCGCGGCGTCCCGATTCTGTACGTGAAGACATGGAACAAGAACAATGGCATAATAATATCAATAAAAGACAACGGATTAGGTATTTCAAAAGAAAATCTAAATCGTATATTTGAAAAATTTTACAGAGTGCCTACCGGAAATTTGCACGATGTTAAGGGATTCGGCTTGGGCTTGGCCTACGTCAAGAAGATAGTCGACGACCACGGCGGGCTGATTACCGTTGAGAGTGAATTGAATGTGGGAACTAAATTTGACATATTTTTACCTCTAAAAAAACAGTAATGATGGAGAAAAAGTATAAGATTCTTTTGACCGAAGATGACGAGAATCTGGGTATGATTCTGCGCGAATATCTTCAAGAAAAAGGTTACGAAACAGATCTGATGCCCAACGGCGAAGACGGTTACAACGCATTTGTGAACAACAAGTATGACCTGTGCATATTTGATGTGATGATGCCCAAGAAGGACGGCATAACACTGGCCAAGGAAATCAGAATGCTGAACACTGAGGTACCGATTATCTTCCTGACAGCCAAGTCGATGAAGGACGACGTGCTGCTTGGCTTCAAGGCCGGTGCCGACGATTATATATCAAAGCCGCCGAGCATGCCGGAGCTGCTGCTGCGCATCGAGGCAATCCTGCGTCGCACAAGCGGTTCGACGGTAGCTCAGGAGGTCTATATGCTTGGCAAGTTCAAGTTCGACACGCAGAAGCAGCAGCTGATCAACGGCGAGGACACCATCAAGCTGACTACCAAGGAGTCGGAACTGCTGAAGCTGCTCTGCACAAATGCCGGCAAGGTGCTCGAACGCAACCTTGCGCTCAAAACCATCTGGGTGGACGACAACTATTTCAACGCCCGAAGCATGGACGTCTACATCACGAAGCTCCGCAAGCATCTGAAGGACGACCCGAGCGTCGAAATCATCAACGTTCACGGCAAGGGATACAAGCTGGTTATTCCGTAGCGGCTCGGCCGTCACGGGAGGAAATCAGAAAAAGCGATTCGGCATCTGGGCCGGATCGCTTTTTTTTATGTCGTGTGTGTGGCAGCGGTTGCGCGTGAGCCGGGTCAGTTCCGGTACTTGTCTTCGCTGCTGTTCATGATGTTGACGTAGCTGTTGTAGCGGCTCAGTGGCAGCGTGCCGTCGGCTATGGCTTGCTTGACGGCGCATCCGGGCTCGTGCATGTGGGTGCAGTTGCTGAACTGGCAGCGTGGCGAGATGGCGAAGATGTCTCTGAAAAAGTGAGATATTTCAGTTTTCTCGATATTGGTGATGCCGAATCCTCTGATGCCCGGCGTGTCGATGATGTATCCGCCAAAGCTGAACGAGTGCATTTCGGCGTGCGTGGTCGTGTGCTTGCCGCTGTTGTTTATCTCGCTTATTTCGTCCGTCTTCAGGTTCAGCCCGGGCTCTATTTTGTTTATCAGCGTCGACTTGCCGGCGCCGGAGTGTCCGGCTATGACGCTGACTTTGTCTTTCAGGACTTCGCGCACGGCTTCGAGTCCGTCTTCGTGGCGGGCCGAGATGGTCAGCGTCCGGTAGCCAAGGTTCTCGTAGATGGCGCGAGTGTTTTCGAGGTCTTCGAGATGCTTCTTGTCGTAGCGATCAATCTTGTTGAAAATAAGAACGACCGGAACGTTGTAGGCTTCGGCCGACGCAAGGAAGCGGTCGATGAAGACGGCTGTGGTGATGGGGTAGTTGATGGTGACGAGCAGCAGCGCCTGGTCGACGTTGGCGGCAAGGATGTGGGTCTGCTTCGAAAGGTTGGAGGCCTTGCGGACCACGTAGTTGCGCCGCTCGAGCACTTCTTCGATGACGCTCTCGTCGTTGTCTTGCGCTTCGAACATGACGTAGTCGCCGACGGCTATCGGGTTGGTGCTTTTGATGTCGTCGAGGCGCATCTTGCCTTTGATTCGGCAGGTGAAGACGCTGTCGTTTTCGTCCCGGACAACATATAGATTACCGTTCGATTTGATTACAAGTCCTTTTCTCAGCATAGAATGACGCCTTTTGCGGCCTCAAAATTAGTGTATTTTGAATTATGAATCATATTGTGGCAAAAAAAGTTTGTTTGAAAGGCGATGCGGAGCATTTGCTTCAATCTATAATCTTATGAGGAATTTGGCTGAATGAAAATTCCGTTCGTGATTTATAAAATGCAGTTGGAGAGTTTTTCCGAAAAGCCGTTGGACGCAAAAGGAGAAATTTGACGCCGTTTTCGGGGCTGTCGTGAGGCGCGTTCGGTGACAAACGGCAGCTTTCTGAAAGACGAATGTGATAATATTAAATGGATTACGATGCAAAACAAACTTCAGGAATTGACCGACAGAGTTTTCAACGAAGGCGTTCAGAAAGCCAAGGCTGAGGCGTCGGTCATTGTGGCGAATGCACGCCGGGAGGCAGACACGATGCTGCAGGAGGCGCAGAGGAAGGCCGAAGCCATTGTGGCCGAGGCGCAACGGAAGGCCAAGGAGACGTCGGCCAACGCCCGGTCGGAAATCAGGATGGCGTCGGTGCAGGCGGTGGGCATGCTCAAGTCGCAGATCGAGAGCCTGATAACGGCCAAGGCTGTGGAACCGGCCGTGGGCGAGCTGTTTGCCGACACCGATTTCGTGCGCCAGCTTTTGCTGACGACCGTCAGGGCGTATGTGGACAAGGGCGAGACGGACCTGACGGTGATTCTGCCAAAGGGCGAGCTCGAGAGGCTGGAAACGGCTGTGGCCAAGTCGTTTGCCGACATCATGAACAAGGGCCTGACGGTGTGTGAGAGCGACGCGGTCAGGAACGGTTTCCGCATTGAGCCGAAAGACGGCGGCTACTACATCTCGTTCGGCGAGTCCGAATTTGCCAATTTCTTCAAGGCCTACGTCCGCTCCAAGACGGCCGAAATGCTGTTCGACTAACCTTACGAAAACGGGATTCTGAAATGGGAAGAAACTATTATTATCTGGTTGCGGGTCTGCCCGACCTGACGCTGGGCGGCAAGTGCACCACCACTCAGGCCGAGCTGCGCGAGCTGGTGGCCGAGGAGCTGACGGCGTCGGACTATGGGCTGGTGTCGCGGCTGTATCTTCCTCACGATCACTCGAATATACTCAACCGGCTGTATGACGCCGACGCCCCGTTCGACGAGCTTGGCGTCTACGGCCGCGACACCATCGACGAGCTGACCGACAAGGCTGCGGCCGTGCGTGGCGGCGTGGCTGGCGTGGAGGCCTATCTGAACGAGTTCGTGGCCGACTTCTACGCATCCGAAGCCAAGCCGACGCGCGCCGAGGCCGCCAACCGTTTGAGCGACGGGCAGTGGACGCTGATTGAGAACTGCGGCAACCGCTTCATGAGCGGCTACGCTAAGTTCGAGCGGCAGATGCGCAACGTGCTGGCCGCCCTCCAGGCCCGCAGGCACGGGCTGAGCGTCGACAGGGCAGTGGTGGGCACCGACGACGTGGCTGAGGCCCTGCGCCACAGCCGCGCTCACGACTTCGGGCTGAAGTCGGAGGTCGACTATCTGGAGCAGCTCATGTCGATATTCGAGACGGAGGATTTGCAGGAGCGCGAGATGAAGCTCGACGCGCTGCGCTGGAACTTCTGCGACGAGGCCTCGTTCTTCGACTATTTCTCGGTCGAGCGGGTGGCCGTGGCCATAGTGCAGTTCTCGATGGCCGAGCGCTGGGCGCAGATGGACGGCGAGGCCGGCCGGGCAAAGTTCGCGGCCATGATTTCCGATTTGAAAAATACATACCATTCGAAAAAAACTGCTGAATGATGAACAATAACGACAAGACGACCGGCAAGGTGGCCGGAGTCATATCGAACCTCGTGATAGTAGAAGTGGACGGTCCGGTGTCGCAAAACGAGATATGTTTCATAAAGCACCCCGAAGCCGACCTGATGGCCGAGGTAATCAAGATATTGGGCCGCAACGCCTATGTGCAGGTGTTCGAGAGCACGCGCGGCCTCAAGGTGGGCGTCCCTGTGGTGTTCGACGGGCATATGCTCGAAGTGACCCTGGGCCCCGGCATACTGTCGAAGAACTACGACGGTCTGCAGAACGACCTGAACAAGATGGACGGCGTCTTCCTGAAGCGCGGCGAATATACCGACCCGCTCGACCGCGACGTCCTCTGGGACTTCAGCCCGATAGCTAAGCCGGGCGACAGGGTGACCGCCGGCGACTGGATAGGCGAGGTGGCCGAAAACTCGATGCCGCACAAGATAATGCTCCCCTTCAAGATGCAGCAGGACTACACGGTGCGCTCGGTGGCGGCCGCCGGACGCTACCGGGTGGACGACACGATAGCCGTGGTGGCCGACGCCGAAGGGCGCGAGCACGCCGTCACGATGGTGCAGAAGTGGCCGGTCAAGATGGCCGTCAGAGCCTACCGCAACAAGCCGCGCCCCTTCAGGCTGCTCGAGACCGGCGTGCGCTGCATGGACACGCTCAACCCTATCACCGAGGGCGGCACCGGCTTCATCCCCGGCCCGTTCGGCACCGGCAAGACGGTGCTCCAGCACGCCATATCGCAGCAGGCCGAGGCCGACGTGGTGATAATAGCCGCCTGCGGCGAACGAGCCAACGAGGTGGTGGAGGTCTTCAACGAATTTCCGCACCTCGACGACCCGCGCACCGGCCGCAAGCTGATGGAGCGCACGGTCATCATAGCCAACACGTCGAACATGCCGGTGGCGGCGCGCGAGGCATCGGTCTACACCGCTATGGCCATCGGCGAATACTATCGCGCCATGGGACTGCGGGTGCTGCTGATGGCCGACTCGACCTCGCGATGGGCGCAGGCCTTGCGCGAGATGTCGAACCGCCTCGAAGAGCTGCCCGGCCAGGACGCGTTCCCGATGGACCTGTCGTCGATCGTGTCCAACTTCTACTCGCGCGCCGGCTACGTCTATCTCAACAACGGCGCCACGGGCTCCATCACCTTCATCGGCACGGTGTCGCCCGCCGGCGGCAACCTCAAGGAGCCCGTGACCGAGTCGACCCGCAAGGCCGCCCGATGCTTCTACGGCCTCTCGCAGACCCGCGCCGACAGCAAGCGCTATCCGGCCGTGGACGCCATCGAATCCTATTCCAAATATCTCGAATATCCCGAGGTGCAGGCCTATCTGGCCGAGAAGGTGGGCCCCGACTGGCTGGGCCAAGTGCTTGAGGCCAAAGATATTCTGCTGCGAAGCAAGGAGGCCAAGGAGCAGATCAACATTCTGGGCGACGACGGCGTGCCCATCGAATTCCACGAGCGCTTCTGGCACGGCGAGCTGATTGACTTCGTGATTCTGCAGCAGGACGCCTTCGACAAGATCGACGCCTCGACGCCGCTCGAACGCCAGAAATACATGCTCGACAAGGTTCTGGCCGTCAACCACGCCAAGCTGAAGTTCGAGGGCTTCGACGACGTGCGCGACCGCTACAAGCAGATAATCAACCTCTTCAAGCAGATGAACTATTCGGAGTTCAAGTCGGAGCAGTTCTGCCGGCTCGAGGCTCAGATCGACGAGTTAATAAAATGAGTCTTTTTCGGGGCGCGCCCCCGAATGATTTTTTCGAAAAAAACGCAACGCATGGAAACTCAAGCTTTTCAGA
>SAMEA3663209__coassemble_813_pt1 | contig 12057 bp, 11 predicted proteins | sample SAMEA3663209__metabat2_high_PE_010 | metagenome-assembled genome bin SAMEA3663209 (sample SAMEA3663209) | pig gut metagenome | biome: pig gut; feature: pig-associated habitat; material: faeces | place: China | collected 2013 | reverse complement strand
CCCGTACTACACGGTCTACGAGGCCGCCAACGGCCGCGAGGGTCTGGCCATGATTCGCGAATACATGCCCGACATCGTGGTGACCGACATCATGATGCCGGGCATGGACGGCAACGCGATGATAGCCGCCATGCGCGCCGACGACGCCGTGTGCCACATACCCGTGGTGGCGCTCACGGCCCGCACGTCGACCGGCGACAGGCTGCAGACACTCGAGACGGGCGCCGACGAGTATCTGACCAAGCCCTTCAGCGCGGCCGTGCTCCGCTTCACCATCGACCGTGCCGTCAGCAGCATACGCGCCGCCCGCCACGACGTGGCCGAACGCATGGCCGCCGGAGTGGGCAGCATGCAGCCGCTGCCGCCCAGCATACAGCCGGCCGACGAGCGATTTGTGGAAAAGGTGATGGAATACATGGAGGCCAACATGGACAACAGCGAGCTCACCATCGACGACTTTGCCGCCGCCATGGCGCTGAGCCGCACGGTGTTCTACCGCAAGCTGAAGGCCATCACCGGCCTGTCGCCCGTCGACTTCGTCAAGGACATGCGCGTCAAGCGGGCCGTGCAGCTCATAGGGCGCGGTGGCATGACGCTATCGCAGATTGCCTTCATGACCGGCTTCAACGACCCCAAATATTTCAGCAAATGCTTCAAGCGACAGATGGGCATGACGCCCAGCGACTATAAGGACCGACTCGAAAACGAAAACAGACCCGCACAATGACTTTGCAATGGATCAGGCAGGGCAGCGGCCGCCGGCTGACTGTCTTCTTCTTGGGCTGGGGCACCGACGCCAACGCCCTTGGCGGCTTCGACCCCGAGGCCGACGACCTGCTGGCCGTCTACGACTACACCACACTGTCGGCCGACGGCCTTGCCCGGGCCATGGCCGGCTACCCGAGCGTCCGCGTGGCTGCGTGGTCGATGGGAGTGGCCGCCGCCGACGAACTGATGCCGCTCACGGGCGCCGACGTCGAGGCCGCCGTGGCCATCGGAGGCACCGCCACGCCCATAGACGCCCGCCTGGGCATCGACCCGGCCATGGTCGAGGGCACGTGCCGCGGCTGGTGCGACGCCACGCGCCGCAAGTTCGACATGCGCATGGCCGGCGGACGGGCAGCCCTCGCCGCCGCCCAGAGCCTGATGTCCGTCCGCTCCACAGCCGACGCGCAGGCCGAGCTGGCCGCCATCATCGCGCGCCGCCACACGCCGTCGGGCTTCGGGTGGACGCGCGCCATAGTGGGCGGTGCCGACGCCATCTTTGCGCCCGCCAACCAGCTGCGCTCGTGGCAGCTGGCCTCGGTGCCCGTGCGCATAGTCGACGCCATGCCGCATCTGCCCTTCGGCTTCATCGGCACGGCGGGCGAGCTTTTCGGCTGAACGCCGCCGTCCGTGAGTCAGCGGCGGTCGAACGTCATCTGGCGGAACATCTCCCACAGCACAATCCCGGTGGTGACCGACACGTTGAACGAATGCTTGGTGCCGAACTGCGGAATCTCGATGCAGCAGTGGCACGCGTCGATCACGTCCTGCCGCACACCCTTGACCTCGTTGCCCAGCACAATGGCGTAGCGCCTGCCGGCCTCCACCCGGAAGTCGGGCAGGGAGATGCTGCCCTCGGCCTGCTCGACGCTGCAGAGGACGTAGCCCTCGCGCCGGCACAGGTCGAGCGCGTCGAGCGTGTCGGGCACGTGGAGCCAGTCCACCGAGTTCTCGGCGCCCAGAGCCGTCTTGTGGATTTCGGGGCTGGGCGGCTGGGCGGTGATGCCGGCAAGGATGATGCGTTCGATGCGCATGGCATCGCAGGTGCGGAAGATGGAGCCCACGTTGTTGAGGCTCCGGATGTTGTCGAGAATGACGGTGACGGGCGTCTTGGGGCTTGCCTTGTAGCCTTCGACCGTCAGGCGGTTCATCTCGTCGATGAGTAGTTTGCGCATAGGTGGTTGTGTATGTTTTCGAGTGTGATGCCGGGCCGCGGCGCCGGCTGCGCAAAGGTATGCAACAATAATAACATAAGGCGGCCGCAGCACGCCGTAACATCAGTTAACACATTGCGGCCCGGCCGACATCTCCCCCAATCCTCACAATCCGACCCCGGCCACCCGGGCTTGTAGCTTCGGCGTGCCTTCGGCGACGCTTCGGTGAGGCTTGCACGGCTAATGTTTGTGATTTGCATAAGTGGCCTTGGTGTGCCAAAAAGTGCGTTTCGTAGACAATGCCGACAGCGACGTCCTGCTGTTGAATACATTCGCGCCGCATGAGCACGCGATTGTCCCGTGCTGCGGCAAAAGTGTTCCGTTAGGTTGCTTAGTATTAAATAATCTTAATACTTAGAAAACCAAAAACTTCTTTAAAGTTTTCTGAGTATACTTGCATCGGAAAACCGAAAAGCAAAGAGAATGGACAACGGAAGCATAGTGAAGGAGGCGATAACCCTGTTTTTGCGCTACGGCATCAAAGCCGTGTCGATGGACGACATAGCCAAGCGAGTGGGCATCTCGAAGCGGACGCTCTACGAGTCGTTCATCAGCAAAGACGACCTGCTGATGAGCTGTGTGGAAGAGTTGCACCGCCGGCGCAACGAGGAGCTGGCCGAAATCTTCAAGACGGCACCCGACACGATGTCGGCCTTCATGCAGTGCTTGTTCACGGTCGACATGGCATCGCGCAGCGCCAACCCGCTCTTTTTGGAGGAGCTGTGCCGCTATCATCGCAACGCCATCTCGACATCGTTTGCACGGATAACCGAGTCGTCGATAGAGGGACTGCGCGGGCTGCTCGACAAGGCCAAGGCCGAGGGCATGATTCGCACCGACACCAACACCGACCTCGTTGCCCGGGTGTTCATCTGGCAGATGTCGCCGCACGACCAGATAGGCACGGCGTTTGAGGGATACAGCAAGGACCTGCTGTTCATGACCATCAGCATCAACTTCTTCCGCGGCTTGTCGACCCCCAAAGGTCAGGAGCGCATCGAAGAGCTTCTGTGCGAATATCGGCGCGAGCACGGCATGGTGTTCTGAATACAACAAAAACGAATGAGAATAATAACAGGATTGACAAACAATAACTTAAAAGAGCAAATGAAAAAACAGATTCTTAAAATGGCGATGCTGATGCTGCTGCCGGTTGCAGTGGCAGCCCAAGAGCAGCAGGCACCGTCGGATCAGCCCCTGCAATTGTCGTTGAAAGAAGCAGTGGACCATGCTGTCAAATACAGCAAACAGCTCCAGACTTCGCAGAAAGACGTCGAAATCTACAAAGAGCAGATACGCGAGACGGCGTCGGCATGCTGGCCGCAGCTGTCGGCCAAGTTGGGCTACACCACCTACTTCGGCAAGAGCCTCAACATGGGCGGCATGGAGATCAAGATGGAAGATGCTTCGGACATCGTGGCCACCGCCAGCTGGACGCTCAATGCGCAGTCGATAGTGGGCATTCAGGTCAGCAAGCTGGCCGCCAAGCTCACCGAGCAGCAGAGCATCAGCACCGAGCTGACCGTGAAGGAGAACGTGGTCAACACCTACTACGCCATCCTGGTCTACGAGGAGAACATCAAGATTCTGAAGCGCAACCTCGAAAACATGACCGAAATCCAGAACCACACGCAGAACCAGTATGAAGCCGGCGTGTGCGAGGCCACCGACGTGGACCAGATCTGCATCAGCGTGGGCTCGATCAAGAACAGCCTGCTGGCCACCGAGCGCACCTGCGAGGTGACGCGCCAGCTGCTGGCACTGCAGCTGGGTCTGCCCACCGGACAGCGCATAGCCGTCAGCAGCAACCTCGACGAGCTGCTGGGCCAGGGCACCCTGGTGGCATCGGCCGACAGCGCATCGTTCAGGCTCGAAGAGAACGTCGACTACAAGACCATGGAACTCAGCCGGCAGGTGGGCGAGAAGACCCTGTCGATGCGCAAGTGGGCCTACGCCCCGACGCTGACGGCAGCCTATCAGTACACCCACAACTTCACGGGCGGCTTCATGTCGTTCGACCACGTGGGCACGCTGACGCTCAACATCCCGATATTCCAGGGCTTCAAGCGCGACTCGCAGATCAAGCAGGCCAAGCTCGACCTGGCCAAGACCGAGACCAACATGAGCCTGCTGCAGGACCAGCTGCTGCAGCAGGACATGCAGTACCGCTTCGAGCTCAACTCGGCCTACGAGACCTATCTGCTTCAGAAGGAGAACGTCGAGGTGGCCAAGCGCGTGTTCGACAACTACAAGCACAAATATGACCAAGGCGCCGTGTCGAGCATGGACCTGACCCAGGCCAACACCAACTATCTGACCGCCGAGAGCAATCTGGCATCGGCCAGCCTGCAGGTGCTGATGGCCAAGACGACGCTCGACAAGCTCTACAACGCACTGTAGAACCCGGGCGCACCAACCCAAGCGAGAAATGACAACAGAACACAAAGGAAAATAACTAAAGAAAAACACGAAATATGATTAAACAACTTTCCATGTCGGCAATCGCAGCAATGATGTTGATGAGCTGCGGGTCGAACGAACAGAAAACGGAAGAAGACAACACCGTCCCCGTCAAGGTCAAGAAGTTGGAAGCCACCATGGTGACACGCAGCCTGAACTACACGGCCGACCTCGAAGCCGACGAGCAGCTCTATTACGCTCCGCAGCAGGCCGGACGCATCGGCAAGATACACGTCGAAGTGGGCGACCACGTCAGCAAGGGCCAGCTGCTGGTGGAGATGGACTACACCAGCCTGGAGCAGGCCGAGGCCCGCTTCAAGAACAGCGAGATAGAATATCAGCGCGCCGTCAAGCTCAACGAGACCGGAAGCATCTCGAAGCAGTCGTATGACGCCGCCGTGCTCAACTACGACGTGGCCAAGTCGACACTGGCCAACCTGCGTCAGAACACCCGCCTGGTGGCTCCGTTCAACGGCATCGTGACGGGCAAGTACTTCGAAGACGGCGAAATGTATACCGGCGCGGCTGCGGGCGGCGCCAGCAAGCCTTCGATCATATCGCTCGAGAACATCAGCGTGCTCAAGGCCTATGTCAACATTCCCGAATCGTATTTCACAAGCGTGCGCAAGGGCATGAGCATCGAGCTCGAGAGCGAGGTCTATCCGGGCCGCAAGTTCGCCGGACAGGTCAGCGTGGTCTACCCGACCGTCGACAGCAAGTCGCGCACCTTCAAGGTCGAAGTCAAGATTCCGAACACGGGCGAACTGCTGCGCTCGGGCATGTACGGCAGCATCAACTTCATCCTCGGCCAGGAGACGGCCAACCTTGTCAGCTCGCTGGCAGTGCTCAAGCTCCAGGGCTCCAACGACCGCTACCTGTTCGTCAACCGCGGTGGCGTGGCCAAGCGTGTGGGCGTCAAGGTGGGCGCGCGCTTCGACGATATGCTCGAGATCTTCTCGGACGAGCTGAAGGCCGGCGACGAGATTGTGGTGGTGGGCCAGGGTCGTCTGGTGGACGGCACCGAACTGAAGGTTGTCACCGATTAAGCCGACTGCAAGCAGCCGCGCGTTTGTAGAAACTAACGAATTTAAGAAACAGATATGAGCATATTCACATCAGCGGTAGAAAAGCCGATCACGACCCTCATGGTGTTCCTCGCCATCATCGTGCTTGGCGTTTTCTCCTACACACAGTTGCCGGTGGACCAGTATCCCAAGATGGATCCGCCGTATATAACGGTCATGGCCACATATCCGGGCGCCAACGCCTCGGATATCGAAGAGAACGTGACCAAGCCTCTCGAGGACCAGCTGAACTCGGTGGACGACCTGAAGGAGCTGACCTCGACGTCGTCCGAAAACATCTCGGTGGTGGCGCTCGAATTCGAATGGGGCAAGAACCTCGACAACGCTTCGAACGACGTGCGCGACGCCGTCGACAAGGCTCTCGACAAACTGCCCGACGACATCGACCGCCCGACCATCATGCGAATGAGCACCTCGATGATGCCTATTCTGGTCTACGCAGTCACGGCCAACGAGTCGTTCTCGGGCCTCAACAAAATCATTGACGACAAGGTGGTGATGCGCCTCAACCGCGTCAACGGCGTGGCGCAGGTCGGCATTGCCGGCATCCCCGAGCGCGTGGTCTACGTCAACCTCGACCCGGTGCGCATGGACGCTCTGGGCATGACGCTCGAGCAGGTGAGCAACGCCATTGCGGCCGAGAACCGCGACGTCTCGTCGGGCAACCTCAAGATGGGCCTGGTCGACTACACCGCCCGCATCGAGGGTGAGTTCGAAAAGAGCTCCGACATCGACGACATAGTGCTCCGCGCTTCGGACGGCTCCACCATCCGCCTCGGCGACATCGCCGAAGTGCGCGACACGCTGCAGGACATCACGCTCGAGCAGAAAATCAACCAGGGCACGGGCGCCATCGTCTACGTCACCAAGCAGTCGGACGCCAACGCCGTCAAAGTGGCCGAGCTGTGCAAGATAGAGCTCGAAAAGGCGCTGGCCGACATGCCGACCGACATCAAGTTCCAGACCATTGTGGACAACTCCGAGTTCATCGTCAACTCCATCAACAACCTGACCGACTCGCTGATGTACGCGCTCATCTCGGTCGTGATCGTGGTGTTCGGATTCCTCGGACGCTGGCGTGCGACCATGATCATCGCGCTGACCATACCTATCTCGCTCATCGTGGCCTTCATCTACCTGTTCGTCAGCGACGGTTCGATCAACATGATTTCGCTCATGTCGCTTTCGATAGCCATCGGTATGGTGGTGGACGACGCCATCGTGGTGCTCGAGAACATCACCAAGCACATCGAACGCGGCAGCCGTCCGCGCGAGGCGGCCAAATACGGCACCAACGAGGTGTGGACGTCGGTAATCGTCACCACGCTCGTGACCGTGGCCGTGTTCTTCCCGCTGACGCTCATCCCGGGCATCATGGGCATCTTCTTCAAGCCGCTGGGCTGGATTGTCTGCGTCTGCGTCTGCACGTCGACACTGACCGCCATCTCGCTGACGCCTATGCTCTCGTCGCAGCTGCTCCGTCTGCGCGACAAGAAGGCCGACGAGGAGACCAAGCGCTCGCACCGCTTCAACTTCTACGTGTTCGTCAGCATGCAGCTCGACAAGCTCGACGCCTTCTATGAACGCATCATCCGCTGGGTGCTCTGCCACAAGACGTTCACCATCCTCGGCATGTCGGCGCTGTTCATCTCGTCGATGTTCCTGCTCCGGTTCATCAACACCGACTTCTTCCCGCAGAACGACCAGGGCAACATGTCGGTCTACGTCAAGATGCAGCCGACGCAGCGCGCCGAAGAGACCGGCCGCATAGCCGCCCGCATCGACTCGACTTTCCGCGCCGACATTCCCGAACTGACCCTGTCGTCGTTCTCCTACGGCAGCGAAGAGACGGCATCGTTCACCTCGATGATGAGCACCACCGGCTCCAACGTGGCCAACATGCGTATCCGCGTCACCGACATGGACGAGCGCGACCGCAGCATCTTCGAGATTGCCGACCAGGTGCGCGACATCCTCAAGTCGTTCCCCGACGTGCTGGCCTACACCGTGACCATGGGCAACAGCTCGACCACGAGCAACACGGTCGACATGGAGATTATGGGTCACGACTTCACGGCGACGGCCAACCTGGCCAAGGTGCTGGCCGACAAGGCCCGCATGATTCCGGGCGCCGAGGACATCAACATCAGCCGCGACGACGACAAGCCCGAAATCCGCGTCCGCCTCGACCGCGAAAAGCTCGCCCGCCACGGCCTGACGACCACTCAGGTGGGCACGGCCATCCGCTACCGCATCTACGGTAACCGCCAGACCAAGTTCAAGGAAGACGGCGAAGAGTACGACATCATCGTGCGCCTCGACGAGGAGGCCCGCACGTCGATCACCGGTTTCGAGAACATCCAGATAACCGACGGCTTCGGACAGCGCATCCGCCTCAAGGAAATCGGCACTATATTCGAAAGCTACTCGCCGCCCTCGATCGAGCGCAAGAGCAAGCAGCGCATGCTGTCGGTCAGCATCACACCGGCCGCCGGCGTGTCGATGGGCGAGATTGCCCTCGCAGCGCAGAAAATCATCGACGAGACCGAGATTCCTGACGCTCTGTCGGTCTACATCGGCGGCAGCTACGAAGACCAGCAGGAATCGACCTCGGCCCTTGGCCTGCTGCTTGTCATGGCGCTGATTCTGGTCTACATCGTGATGGCGGCCGAGTTCGAATCGTTCAAGATGCCGTTCATCATCATGCTCGCCATCCCGTTCGCCTTCACCGGCGTGTTCCTCGCGCTGCTGCTGACGGGCACCACGCTCTCGGTCGTGGCCCTGCTGGGTGCCATCATGCTGGTGGGCATCGTGACCAAGAACGGTATCGTGCTCATCGACTACATCAACCTGATGCGCGAACGTGGAGTGCGCCTCTACGAAGCCATCGCCCTCTCGTGCCGCTCGCGTCTGCGCCCCGTGCTCATGACGTCGCTGACCACCATCTTCGGTATGGTGCCGATGGCTCTGAGCTTCGGCGAAGGTGCCGAGACATGGCGACCGATGGGTATCGCCGTCATCGGCGGCATGGTGTTCTCGACCATCGTGACCATGCTCATCGTGCCGGCCGTATATGCCGCGTGGGACAAGAGCGGAAGCCGCAACAAGAAGAAGGCCATCAACAGCCAGTACACCTTCATGTCCGACTTCGACGCCGAACGAGATTTGCCTAAGAAGAACAATTAAGCCTCAGCCCGCCGGACGGTCAGCCGCCACGCGAACCGTCCGGCAGGGGCAGGGCTCCAACCAACAACAAGAATCGATATGAAATCAGTATTTATAGTCTACAACCAGGCGCTGACCGAGCGTGTCAACTACATCCTCGAGCAGCTGCAGATAAAGGGCTTCACGCAATGGCCGCTGGTCAACGGCGCCGGCACGTTCGGCGGCGAGCCGCGCATGGGTTCGCACACATGGCCCGAAATGAACTCGGCCACCATGACCGTGGTCGACGACGAATTGGTTCCGCTGATCCTGAAATATGTCAAGAGCCTCGACGAGGTGAACAAGGAGAACGGCATCCGCGCCTTTGTGTGGAACATAGAGCAGACGGTTTAAGAATAAAGTTCATAGTTTTTATTTGGAAGAAGAGGAAGATCGGCAATAGTCGGTCTTCCTCTTTGTCCGTTTAGGGTAGGGCAGGGCGGATGAGGTCGGCGGTCAGCGGTCAGAGGCTCCTCTTGCCGACAACAAGTTTTTTGCCCCCATGTTGTCCGAAGCAGGACTAACCGACAAACCGTCACAGCCGATTGTCGTGGACCGCGCGGGCGAAACATTATTTGTTGTGGTGGCTCCGAATGTTATCTTTGCGGCGCAAAACCAAAGACAGAAAAGGTGATACAGATTGACGACAAAGTGATAAGTCTCGACGTGTTCCGCAAGAAATACGTCTGCGACCTGAGCAAATGCAAAGGCGAATGTTGTGTCGAAGGCGACTCGGGCGCGCCGCTCGACGACGACGAGACCGCCATCCTCGAAGACATCTACCCGACCGTGGAGCCCTATCTGCCGCCGGCCTCGCGCGCCGAAGTGGAGCGGCAGGGCAAGTGGGTGGTCGACTCCGACGGCGACAAGGTGACGCCCATCATCAACGGCCGCGAGTGCGTCTATGCCTACCGCGACGCCGACGGCACGTGGAAATGCGCCATCGAAAAGGCCTACCTCGACGGGCGCATCACCTGGCGCAAGCCCATCTCGTGCCACCTCTATCCCATCCGCGTGACGCGCTACCGCGACTTTGAGGCGCTCAACTATCACGAGTGGTTCGTCTGCAAGCCGGCGCGCGAACTGGGCCGGCACGTCGGCACGCCCGTCTACGAGTTTCTGCGCGAGCCCATCATCCGCAAATACGGCGAAGCCTTCTATGCCGAGATGCAGGAAGCCGCCCGGGCCATAGAGCGCGACCTGAAGCACCGCGACTGACCGCCGGCGATAAATGTGAGGCCGCCGCTTTGCAGATTGGCCGAACTGACTTACATTTGCACGCTTAAAAAAATCAAAATACATAAATCAATATAAGTTCTTATGGGACGCGCGTTTGAATACAGAAAAGCCCGCAAACTGAAGCGTTGGGGCAACATGGCAAAGACATTTACCAAGCTCGGTAAGGAAATCATCATAGCAGTCAAAGCCGGAGGCCCCGACCCGCACTCCAACTCCAAGCTCCGAGTGCTCATGCAGAATGCCAAGGCCGAGAACATGCCGAAGGAGAATGTGGAGCGGGCAATCAAGAAAGCAACCAGCAAGGAGCAGGCCGACATCAAGGAAGTGGTCTACGAAGGATACGGCCCCAACGGCATAGCCCTGCTCATCGAGACCGCCACCGACAACCCGACCCGCACCGTGGCCAACGTCCGCAGCTATTTCAACAAATTCGGCGGCTCGCTCGGCACATCGGGCTGCGTCGACTACATGTTTGAGCACAAGTGCGTCTTCAAGGTTCAGAACAAAGAGGGCCTCGACCTCGAAGAGCTCGAACTGGAAATGATTGACTTCGGCGTGTCGGAAATATTCCTCGACGACGAAGGCCTCATCAACATTTACGGCGAGTTCGAGTCGTTCGGCTCCATCCAGAAATATCTCGAAGAGAACGGCTTCGAAATCTCGTCGGCCAACTTCGACCGCATCCCGACCGACACCAAGGAGCTGACCGCCGAGCAGTATGCCGAAATCGAAAAGCTGCTCTCGAAACTCGAGGAAGACGAGGACGTCTCGAACGTCTATCACACCATAGCCAACGCCGACGATTTTGCCTGATAAAATAGCGCTTGGCTATTGTAGGAATGGTATTTAAACCATACCTTTGCGCCGTCAAAAATCAAAATAATAATAGAAATGTATCTACCTAAGGAAAAAAAGGAAGAAATCTTCGGAACGTACGGAAAGTCTAACACTGACACTGGTTCGGCAGAAAGCCAGATAGCATTGTTTTCATACCGTATCTCCCATTTAACTGAGCACCTCAAGTTAAATAAGAAGGATAACAGTACACGTTTTGCACTTCGCAAGCTCGTTGGCCGTCGCCGCTCGATGCTCGACTATCTGAAGGCACGCGACATCAACCGCTACCGCGAAATCATCTCGAAGCTGGGTCTGCGCAAATAACCGCCGCACCAGCATCAGCGCATCAGAGGCTCTCCCAGGCATGTGGAGAGCCTTTTGTCGTCTATTGGCGCGGCAACGTGTCCGCCGATTGCCGCAAACCATTATTTTTACGGCTCCGATTTCAAAAAAAAACAACAACTAAAAACAAAACGAGTATCATGGAATCTTACGAAAACCGCGTCGAAGAACGCGACCTATTGTCGGCAGGCAGCACCGTGGCAACCGGCTTCCTGACCAAAGTGTATGCCAAAATGTTTTTTGCCCTCCTCATCACGGCGCTCACGGCATGGATCACCGCCAGCGAGCCCGGCTATCTGAACTTCGTGTTCGGCAACGGATACACGTTCTTCGTCCTGCTGGGCGCCGAACTGCTGCTGGTGTGGGTCATCTCGTCAATGGCCATGAAGCTGTCGCTGATGGCCTCGACGCTGCTCTTCGCGCTCTATTCGGTCATCAACGGGCTGACGCTCTCGTCCATCTTCTTGCTCTACACGGCGTCGTCCATTGCCTCCACCTTTGTGGTGGCCGCACTCACCTTCGGCGCCATGGCGCTCTACGGCATGCTGACGCGCAAAGACCTCTCGGGCCTCGGCCGCGTCATGATGATGTTTCTCATCGGGCTCATCATCGCATCGGTGGTCAACCTGTTCATGCACAGCGAAAAGCTCATGTGGATTACGTCCTACGTGGGCGTGCTGGTCTTCTGCGGGCTGACGGCTTACGACATGCAGAAACTCAAGCAGATGGGTCAGGCGCTGCCCGACAATGCCGCCGCCGAGCGCATGTCGGTCACGGGCGCGCTGGTGCTCTATCTCGACTTTGTCAACCTCTTCCTCTATCTGCTGCGCATCATGGGCAGCAGGCGCAACTGAGGGCGCCGGGCTCCGACAAAAAGCAAAGGCTCGCAGGGAGTGGTCTCAACTCCCGGC
>SAMEA3663209__coassemble_812_pt1 | contig 12070 bp, 11 predicted proteins | sample SAMEA3663209__metabat2_high_PE_010 | metagenome-assembled genome bin SAMEA3663209 (sample SAMEA3663209) | pig gut metagenome | biome: pig gut; feature: pig-associated habitat; material: faeces | place: China | collected 2013 | reverse complement strand
GCTCAACGTCAGCAACCCGCTCAAGTGGACGGCCGAGACGCCCAATCTCTACACCCTCACGGCCACCCTCACCGACGGCGGGCGGGTTATCGAAGTCATCCCGATAAATGTTGGATTCCGCAAGGTCGAGATCCGCGACTCGCAGTTGCTGGTCAACGGCAAGCCCGTGCTCATCAAGGGCGCCAACCGCCACGAGCTCGACCCCGACGGCGGCTACGTGGTCGGCATCGACCGCATGATTCAGGACATCAGGCTGATGAAGCAGCTCAACATCAACGCCGTCCGCACCTGCCACTATCCCGACGACAGCCGCTGGTACGACCTCTGCGACCGATACGGCCTCTACGTGGTGGCCGAGTCCAACATCGAAAGCCACGGAATGGGCTACGGCGACCGCACGCTGGCCAAGAATCCGAGCTACGCCAAGGCACACCTCGAGCGCGACATGCGCAACGTCCAGCGCAACTTCAACCACCCGTCGGTCATCGTCTGGTCCATGGGCAACGAGGCCGGCTTCGGCCCCAACTTCGAGGCCTGCTACAAGTGGATCAAGGCCGAGGACCCGTCGCGCCCGGTGCAGTACGAGCAGGCCGGCCTCAACGACTTCACCGACGTCTTCTGCCCCATGTATTACGACTATAAGGGATGCGAAAAATACTGTCAGTCCAATCCTCCCAAGCCGCTCATTCAGTGCGAGTACGCCCACGCCATGGGCAATTCGATGGGCGGATTCAAGGAATACTGGGACCTCGTCCGCAAATACCCGGCCTATCAGGGCGGATTCATCTGGGACTTCGTCGACCAGAGCCTGCGCCTGACCGATGCCGACGGCGTCCATTACTATGCGACTTCAACCGCTACGACGCTTCCGACAACAACTTCTGCGACAACGGAATAGTCGGCCCCGACCGCATCCCCAACCCGCACGCCGCCGAGGTGCGCCGGATCTACCAGAGCATCTGGGTGTCGCCGGTCGACATTGCCAACGGCGTGATTGACGTCTACAACGAAAACTTCTTCCGGGGTACCGAAAACTACATCCTCGAATGGCAGCTCCTTGCCGACGGCCGACCCGTGCAGGCCGCAGATCGAGGTCGGGCCGCAGCAGCACCGGCACTATACTCTGCCCATCGACCTGGTATCGGCAGGCGAGCGCAATGAGCTGATGCTCAACGTGTCGGTGCGCCTTGCCCGAGCCGAGCAGCTGCTCGACGCAGGCCATGTGGTGGCGCAGAACCAGCTGACCGTGCGCGCCGCCGAGTTCGCCCCCGTCACCATCGCCAACCGCACATCGGCCGTGGCCGCCACAGAGCTGCCCTCGATCGATCAGACCGACAAGAACTTCCTCGTGGTCAGCGCATCCGGCTTCCGCATCGACTTTGCCCGCGCCGACGGTTTCATCTGTCGCTACGACGTCGGCCGTGCCCCGATGCTGGCCCAGGGCGCATCGCTCCGTCCCAATTTCTGGCGCGCCCCCACCGACAACGACATGGGCGCAGGCCTCCAGCGCAAGTTCCGCGCATGGCACCAGCCCGGCTTCAGCCTGCAGTCGCTCGACGCCCAGATGGAAAACGGCCTTGCCGTGGTCCGCGCCGCCTACGAGCTGACCGGCGTTGGCGCAAAGCTCGACATGACTTATGTCATCAACAACGAGGGCGCCGTCCGCGTGACGCAGAGCCTGCGCGCCCACGGCGAAGCCTCGCATCTGTTCCGATTCGGAATGCGGATGCAGATGCCGCGTCAGGCCGACCGCTCCACGTTCTACGGCCGCGGACCCGGCGAGAACTATGCCGATCGCAACCAGTCGGCCGATCTCGGCGTCTATTCGCAAACGGCTGACGAACAGTTCTTTGCCTACATCCGCCCGCAGGAGACCGGCACCAAGACCGACGTCCGCTGGTGGAAGCAGGCCGACTTGGGCGGGCGCGGCCTCGTATTCACCGCCGACAAGCCTTTCTCGGCCTCGGCACTGCGCCATTCCATCGAGTCGCTCGACGACGGCCTGCACAAAGACCAGCGCCACTCGCAGCTCGTGCCGCGCTCCGACTTCGTCGACTTCTGCATCGACCTCAGGCAGATGGGGCTCGGCTGCGTGACAAGCTGGGGCTCATGGCCTTTGCCTGACTATCTGTTGCCCTACGCCGACTACGACTTCACCTTCAAGATGCAGCCGGTATTCTCTGTGTCCGACACAAATAACTGAAAATCAATAAAAATTAACGCATGAACAGACTATTGTTTCCACTTCTGGCCTGCGCACTGCCCTTGGCAGCACAGCAGAACCAAATGACTTTGCATGCCGACAAGGCTGTCGACATCATCCCGAAAGAAATCTACGGACAGTTCGCCGAGCACCTCGGCTCGTGCATCTACGGCGGCATCTGGGTCGGACCCGAATCGTCCATCCCCAACACCGACGGCTATCGCAACGACGTCCTCACCGCACTCAAGGACCTCCACATCCCGGTGCTCCGCTGGCCCGGCGGCTGCTTCGCCGACGAATATCACTGGATGGACGGCATCGGTCCGCGCGAAAACCGGCCCAAAATGGTCAACAACAACTGGGGCGGCACCGTCGAGGACAACAGTTTCGGCACGCACGAATTCCTCAACCTCTGCGAAATACTTGGCTGTGAACCCTATGTGAGCGGCAACGTGGGCAGCGGCACCGTCGAGGAGCTTGCCAAATGGGTCGAATACATGACCAGCGACGGCGACAGCCCGATGGCCAACCTGCGCCGCAAGAACGGCCGCGACAAGGCCTGGAAGGTCAAATACCTCGGCGTTGGCAACGAAAGCTGGGGCTGCGGAGGCGACATGCGCGCCGAATACTATTCCGACGTCTTTCGCCGCTACGCCGTCTACTGCCGCAACTACGACGGCAACCGCCTCTACAAGATTGCCACCGGCGCCAGCGACTACGACTACAACTGGACCGAAGTGCTGATGAAAAACGCCGGCACCAAGATGAACGGCATCTCGCTCCACTACTACACCGTATCCGGCTGGAGCGGCAGCAAAGGCTCGGCCACCAAGTTCACCGACGACGACTACTACTGGACACTCGGCAAATGCCTCGAAATCGAACCGGTCATCAGGAAGCACATCGCCATCATGGACAAATACGACCCGAAACGCCTCGTGTCGCTCATGGTCGACGAGTGGGGCACCTGGTGGGACGTGGAGCCGCAGACCAACCCCGGCCACCTCTTCCAGCAGAACACCATGCGCGACGCCTTCGTGGCGGCACTGTCGCTCAACGTCTTCCACAAATACACCTCGCGCGTCAAGATGACCAACATAGCGCAGGTCGTCAACGTCCTCCAGTCCATGATTCTGACCAAAGGCCCCGAAATGGTCCTGACCCCGACCTACTACGTCTTCCAGATGTACGCGCCGCACCAGAACGCCACCTTCATCCCCTTCGACCTCCAGTGCGACAAGATGGTGGTGCGCGGCGACAGAGTGGTGCCAGCCATCAGCGCCACAGCCTCTAAGGCGGCCGACGGCTCGCTGTGCATCTCGCTCGCCAACGTCTGCCTCGACAAGGCTCAGAAAATAACCGTCGACCTCGACGGAATAGCGGCCAAGAAGGTTGAAGGCAAGGTGCTGAAATCGAAATACATCACCGACCACAACACCTTCGACGACCCCAACCGCGTCGAACCCGCAGCCTTCGACGGCGCCAGAATCGTCAAGGGCAAACTCGAGGTCGACCTGCCGGCAATGTCAATCGTCACCCTGCATCTCAACTGAAAACGAACGAGGCAAACGAACATTATCGTTTGCCTCAATCGATTTACAATCAGCGCATTGAGTCATAGTCTATGCAATTCGATTCAAAAAAAGTGCTAATAATATTATAGATATATTGTAGCATCTTATTTTTTTCTATATTCGCGCAGAGTCAGTGAAAAATGAAAAACGTTTATAGTTAAACACTTATAGAAAATGTATTGGACACTTGAATTGGCTTCGAAGCTCGAAGATGCTCCGTGGCCGGCAACAAAAGACGAATTGATAGACTATGCATCACGCTCGGGCGCGCCTCTCGAAGTGATAGAAAATCTCCAGGAAATCGAAGACGACACCGAGATTTTCGAAAGCATCGAAGATATTTGGCCCGATTATCCGAGCAAGGAGGATTTCTTCTTCAACGAGGATGAATATTGATACACATCAATATCCACTAATTTAAATCATCACACACAGAGGCAACGGCTGCAAAGTCGTTGCCTCTGATGGTTTTTTGTGGGGTGAGATAGAATTGCGAACCTGCGTGATGTGGAATGATAGTAATAAGCTAAATCCTCCAAAACCAAAACGCTCTCCGCAAGCATGTGTTGCAGAGAGCGTTTCTTATCGGAATATGAAATTGTTTTTCTTTTCGCGGAGTGATTTTCATTGGCGCGAGTAGTTGGGCGCCTCCTGCGTGATGGCCACGTCGTGCGGGTGGCTTTCTTGCATGCCCGATGCCGTGATGCGTGTGAAGCGTGCCTGGTGCAGGGCCGTGATGTCTTTGGCGCCGCAGTAGCCCATGCCCGAGCGGATGCCGCCAATCAGCTGATAGATAACCTCGTAGAGCGAGCCTTTGTACGGCACGCGGGCGCTGATGCCCTCGGGAACCAGTTTTTTGACGTCGTCTTCCATGTCCTGGAAGTAGCGGTCTTTCGAGCCTTTCTGCATGGCTTCGAGCGAGCCCATGCCTCGGTAGGCCTTGAACTTGCGCCCGTTGTAGATTATCGTTTCGCCGGGCGACTCTTCGACGCCGGCAAACAGGCCTCCGGCCATCAGGCAGTGCGCTCCTGCGGCGAGTGCTTTCACAAAGTCGCCCGAATATCTAAGGCCGCCGTCGGCAATGACGGGGACGTCTTCGAAGCCGTTCTCTTTGAGGGCTTTGGCCACGTCGTAGATGGCCGAGAGCTGTGGCACGCCCACGCCGGCTATGATGCGGGTGGTGCAGATCGAGCCCGGGCCGATGCCCACTTTCACGGCGTCGGCGCCTGCCTTGGCCAGTGCTACGGCCGCTTCGCCTGTGGCGATGTTGCCCACGACTATGTCGATGTCAGGATATTTTTCGCGTGCCTTTTTCAGCGTTTCTATCACGCCTCGGCTGTGTCCGTGTGCCGTGTCAATCACTATCGCGTCGACGTTGGCCTTGACCAGTGCGTCGATGCGCTCGAAGGTGTTGCTCGTCACGCCCACGCCGGCCGCCACTCTGAGGCGTCCCTTGCCGTCTTTGCAGGCGTAGGGTTTGTCTTTGGCCTTGGTGATGTCTTTGTAGGTGACAAGTCCCACAAGCTTGTTGTTCTTGTCGACCACGGGCAGCTTTTCTATTTTGTAGTGCTGGAGTATCTCGGCCGCTTTTTCAAGGTCGGTGGTCTGGTCGGTGGTTATCAGGTCGTCTTTGGTCATCACGTCCTGCACTTTCAGGTTCATGTTCTGCTGGAAGCGCAGGTCTCTGTTTGTCACTATGCCAACCAGATAGCCGAATTCGTCGACTACGGGTATGCCGCCGATCTTGTATTCTTTCATCAGTTTCAGAGCGTCGCCCACCGTCTTGTTCTGGAGGATGGAGACGGGGTCGTAGATCATGCCGTTTTCGGCTCGCTTGACGATTTCGACCTGCTTGGCCTGCTCTTCGATTGTCATGTTTTTGTGAATGACGCCGATTCCGCCTTCGCGTGCGATGGCGATGGCAAGGCGTGCTTCGGTCACAGTGTCCATGGCTGCCGACACGATTGGCGTTTTCAGTTTGATGTGGCGAGAGAAGTTTGACGATAAATCGACTTCGCGCGGAAGAACTTCGGAATAGGCCGGTATTAGAAGTACATCGTCGAACGTGAGTCCGTTCGAGGCGATTCTATCTGCTAAAAATGACATGTGATTATTTATTTGAAATATAAAATTTCGCACAAAACTAAGAAAATCTCGTTTACGCCGGTCCTATTTTCGGTTTTTTAATAAAATGTTTTCAGCCTATGTCTTCGCGTGGAATGATGCCGTTCATGATGGCGAAAATGGTCAGTGCGGGCACCGATTTGATTTTGAGTTTGGCCGTGATGTTCTTGCGGTGCGAGATGACGGTGTGCAGGCTGATGTTCAGCTGATTGGCTATTTCTTTGTTTATCAGTCCTTTGCAGACGTACTTGAGGACTTCCTTTTCGCGTTCCGACAGCTGGTCGGCTTTGCCGGCGCACTCGTCGGGGTGGGGCGGACGGGTGGTGAGCTGCCTTATCTTTTCGGCTATCTGCGTGCAGCTCAGTGTGGTGGGCACGATGCTGATGTGCTGGTCGTCGGTTGCGGCGGCGGCGTTGTCGGCCAGCACCACGACGGGCGTCTGTGTGTTGATTAGAAAATGATATTCGTCAGCAAATGTTCGCGCATCGGTCAGAATAATGTCATATTTCTGGTCGGGCGATGCGGCTTGCGCCATGCTGCCGGCCACCACTGTTTCGGCGTTGCCCAAGTGCTGCCGGCAGAGCTGCTGCAGTCCGTAGGCTCTCAGGTTGTCGGCGCATACGATTATGTATCTGTTATTGCTGAGCATAAGTGTTTTTCAGTCGTTTTTCGATCATTCGCGCTATCGGTATCAGGACTCTTTCTTCGATCTGAATGTGGTTGTGCATGTCGCGTTCGAACCGGGCGGCGGTGAACATCAGGTTGTAGATGTCGGCCGACATGTGCTTGCAGGTGACGTATCTGATTATCAGGCTTTTCATTTCGAGCTCGTAGTGCGTGTCGTTGAGTATTTCCTTTCCGCTCTCGCCATACAGTGCGCGGTGCCGCTCGCGTCCGGCGTCCGACATGGTGGCCGCGCTCAGGCTTGCGATGTAGGGAAACGTCTCTTTTTCTTCGCTTTCGAAGTGGGTCATCATTTCGCGTTTGTAGGTTTCGAAAAAGCCGATGATGAGGTTGTCGTCGTCGTGGCAGCTGCCGGTCCGGCTGTCGAAAATCCGGGCAAGCAGTGCGCCGAGTTCGCCGAAGTAGGCTTCGAGAAAATAGTCGTGCGAGTTTTTCAGAAACGGAATCAGGTCCGACGGCATGAACCGGCACTCGGATATTTCGGGCGAGTAGGCGCGGTTGATGTAGGTGTTGAGCAGGCACAGAAACATCGAGACGTCGATGTCGTATTCGCGGCAGACGGTTTCGATGCTTTTGTCTCTGAAGTTCATCAGAATGCCGAATCGGCCTGCGAATGGCAGTATCAGGCTGTCCTGTTCTATCAGTTCGGCCATTTTGTCGGCTGCGGTCACTATGTTGGTCATTTCGGTTGCGTGTTTCTGTGGTTTTGGTGTGATGCGTCTGTGGCTGTGCCCACGTTTGTGATGTCGGTTTCCAAATATCGTGATTTTTCCGCTACATTTGTCCGGATATAAATTTCAAATGTAACGATATGAAAAAGATTTTTCTTGCAACGATGGTTGCGGCCTTGCTGAGTGCCTGCTGTTCGTCGCGTTCGGCTCAGAGCGCGCGCCGGAGCATTGTCGGCGAATGGACAGTGGAATGGATTGAAGGGTTTGAAAATGTGGCCGTAGAGGGCGAAGGTACGCCTGCCGTCACTTTCGAGTCGGACAAATATTATTCCTACACGGGCTGCAACCGGCTCAGCGGCTCGCTACAGCTTGACGGTCAGAACATCAAGTTCGGCGACGGTCCCATGACCAAGATGGCGTGCAACGATCGTGGTCGTGAGCAGAAGTTTATGGAAGCGATTTTCGCGGCCGACAATTTCGCGTTCGACGGCGATGCGCTTCTGCGCAGCGGTCAGAAAACCGTGATGCGCCTGGCGGCCAAGTCGAAGTGAATCAGAGCTCTCCGTTGTCTATCTGATTGATGATATATTCGATCATCCGGTCTTCGCCTTCGCCGTCGAACTCGCTCTTGAGGTTGGAGCCGAAGATGCGCGCGACCGACTGCCACAGGAAGGCCGAGAAGCGTCCCTTGAGCTGCCGGATGATTGCGTAGCTCGTCGAGCCGGTCTCGCGGTCGATGAGCTTGATGAGCAGACGCCCTTGCGACACGGTGAGTCGTCGCAGGGGCTTTTCAAATTCTTGGAAGAGCTCTTTCTCGGCTTTTTTCAGATACTCCTTTTTCTGTTTTTCGTCGCTCATAAGTGCCAGATTGTCTTCTATTTCGGCAATCTTGCGTCCGGCTATGCGGGCGTAGGGCAGCACTGTCTTTATGTTCCTGACAAGGCGCGAGTAGCGTTGCGCGGCGCGCTTCGATCTGAAGCTCCGGCGCGGCATTATTTTAATCTCCCTCAGCCTGACGTGCGGAATGGTGTCGCCGTCCACAATCACGCCGCGCGCAATAGCGGTTCCGCCGGCCGGGGCGGCGGTCTGCGACTGCGCCGCGCAGCATGCCGAAACTATTATGATAAATGTCAGGATGGCTTTGAGCATCGGTTACAAAATTTGGGCTAAGATATGAAATAATTGACGCCTCGGTTGTGCGCGGCGTCCGTTTTGCGTCGGCATCTTGGGGGCGGCACGACGCCTACGCCCGGGGGTGTTCGGTGGCTATGCTCAGGGCTCCGGCAAAGCCGATCAGGATGGTGTAGAACGAGAACGGGATGATTTCGAGCGGCGACACGCCGGCCAGCTCCGACGCTATCAGCATCTGTGCGCCGTAGGGAATCAGCCCCTGCGTCAGGCACGAGAAGATGTCGAGCAGCGACGCCGCCCGTCTCGGTTCGATGGCGTAGCGGTGGGCAATGGGCTTGGCAAGCGGTCCGGCCATGACGAGCGCAATGGTGTTGTTGGCTGTGCACAAGTTGGTTATGCAGATCAGGCCGGCCATGCAGGCCTCGGCCGCCTTGCGCGACGTGGCGAGTGCCGACAGCCTTGCAATTATCCAATCCACGCCGCCGTTGTGCCGGATAAGCTCCAGCAGCCCTCCGGCCAGGAGCGACACGATGATGAGTTCGCCCATGCCGATGGCGCCGCTCTGCAGGGCTCCGACCCATTGCCAGACGTCGGACGAGCCGGTGCCGATGCCGCAGACGGCCGTGGCCGCGATGCCGACCGTCAGAACGGCGAACACGTTGATGCCTGCCACGGCGCACACAATCACGATGAGGTAGGGCAGCATCTTGAGCCATTCAACCCTGTGCGTCAGATAGTTGGCTGGCTGATTGTCGAGGCCTATCAGGACGTAGACCACAAGCGAGACGAGCGCTACGGGCTCCACTATGCGGAAGTTGGCCCTGAACTTGTCGCGCATGTCGCAACCCTGTGTGCGCGAGGCTATTATCGTTGTGTCCGAAATGAACGACAGATTGTCGCCGAACATGGCGCCGCCCACAATGCAGCCGGCTATCATTCCGGTCGACAGGTCGATGCTGTCGGCAATGCCTGCGGCCACCGGCATGATGGCCACGATGGTTCCCACCGACGTCCCCATGGCCATCGACACAAAGCAGGCCGTCACGAACAGGCCGGCCGGCACCATGCTGCCCGGCAGAACGCTCAGCACGGCGTTGACCGTGGCGTCGACGGCGCCCATGGCCTTGGCTGCGCTCGAAAAGCATCCGGCCAGTATGAAGATGACAATCATTATCATAATGTTGCCGTTGGCTATTCCGCCCGTGAACAGCTCGATGCGCCGATTGAGGCTGCAGCCGCGCGTCATGCCGATGGCCACCGTGCAGGCCAGCATGAATGCGACCAGAACCGGCATTTTGTAGAAGTCGCGTTCGATGATGGATGTCAGCAGATATGTGACCAGAAAGGCGATTATCGGAATGATGGCCGCAAAGCTCGGCTGCCGGCCTTGGCTGGTTGGTGTGTCGTTTTTAGTTGTCATTCGGGTTCGGCAATTTTTTTGCCAAAAATGCACATTTCCATCGTTATCGGCAACGGTGTGCCGATGTCAAATCCGATTTCCGGCAATCGGCACCTGCCCGTAGCAGGCCGACCGCCCTCGTGTCCGCACGCCCAATCTGCAAAAATAGTTAATGGCAGGTCAAAGCCGTGGCGGCCGTCTGTGCGGAGCGGAAATTTCGTGGCGGCGATAATGATTGATACATAACGTTTTGTAATCCAAACGGCGCGTTGCAGTAGCAATATTTCCGTTTGCAAACTTTAACCTCAAAAAATGGTAGAAATAGTTGTCGGTTTCTACATATTAGTTACTTTTGCTGCTGTTAATCAAATAAAACAAAAATTCTTAACCAAGAAAATTAATTAAAAATGAAAAAGTTATTTGCTATTGCAGCTGTTGCTGCTCTGTTCGTTGCCTGTGCAGGCCAAACTGCCAATAATGAAGAATCGTCTTGCTGCGCTGCCGACTCGGCTGCTGCATGCCCCGCTGCTGAAGATGCTGCTGCTGACTCTGCCGCTGCTGACTCGGTTGTTGCCGACTCTGTAGCTGCTGACTCTGCTGCTGTTGTTGCAGAATAATTCTTCCGAAACAACGATTTTGACCCGTCGCGGGTCAGAAAAACAACTTATTACAAAAGAGGGTGTTGAGTTCTTTGACATCCTCTTTTGCTGTTTTTATGGATGACGCATTGCACAAAACCTGAACTATATGAAACTACTGATTCTATTGCTTTTAGCCTCGTTCGCGACAGCCGCGGCCCAGAACGTGCAGCGCAGGCTGACTCCCGGCTTCGACCGCGACGAATATCTGGAGTGCCTCAAGATGGCGTCCAACTTTTCCAACACCAAGCTCGACAGCATCTATCTGATCGACGGGCCGCAACACTTCGCCAAGGTCTATTCGTCGCCCAACATCGGCTTCGACAATGGCTGGGAACTCTGGATAGCCCCCGATTCGGTGGTGGCGCTCAGCGTTCGCGGCAGCATCCCGACCGAACTCAGCTGGTTCTCGAACTTCAACGCGGGCATGGTCAGCGCGTCGGGCGTGGCTCACGTGGGCACCGACATGGCCTACGACCTGTGCCCAGACAGCGCAGCCGCCGTCCATGCCGGGTGGCTTGGCGGAATGCTCTACATCGCCTCCGACATGCTGCCGCGCATCGACTCGTGCTACAGCTGCGGCTATCGCAACTACATCATCACCGGCCACAGTCAGGGCGGCGCCATCTCGTTCCTGCTCACCTCGCACCTCTACCGGCTGCGCACGTCGGGCCGGCTGCCGTCCGACATCGTCTTCAAGACCTACTGCAGCGCGGCGCCCAAGCCCGGCAACATGGTCTATTCGTGCCACTTCGACTATATGACCCGCGGCGGATGGGTCTTCAATGTCATCAGTTCGGTCGACTGGGTGCCCGAAACGCCGCTCAGCGTGCAGACAATCAGCGATTTCGCCCCCACAAACCCATTCGTCCATTTCGACGAGCTGGTGGGCCAGATGCCGCTGACCGACCGCATGAAGCTCCGCTTCCTCTACGCCCGCCTCGACAATCCGACGCGCAAGTCGGAAAAACAGCTGCGCAAATATCTCGGCCGGACGCTGGGCCAGATGGTGGCCGACAAATGCCCCGGCTACCGCCTGCCCGACTATGCCGTGTGCGCCAACTTCCAGCGCGCGGGCGTGCCCGTCGTCATGGTGCCCGACGCCGACTATTATGCGCTCTATCCCAAGGTCTACGCCAAGGATTTCTTTATCCATCACATGTTCAAGTCCTATCTCAAGCTGGCCGAATCGTACGACCCGGCGCGATAGCCGACAAATGCATTTTTATGCAAAAGACAAGAAGCGTCAGTTTTTCTTTCTGTTCCGAATGCTATAATTGCACCGTTTTTCAGACAATGCTTTAAACAATTGCGCCCGATTATGCAAATCGAAGTCAAGATAGTCGATAACGACAAGATGCTCAGAGAGTTCGTTGATCTGCCCTACAAGCTCTACGCCGGAAATCGCTATTGGGTCCCGCCCATGAAGGCCGACGAACTCAAGGCCTTGCGCGCCGACGGCAATCCGGCAATGGACTTCTGCCAGGCGCGCCTGTGGGTCGCATTTTCGGGAGGCAGATGCGTGGGGCGGATTGGCGCGATAGTCAACCGGCTCTGGATTGAAAAGAACGGCAGGAACTATGGCCGCCTGACGCGCTTCGAGTCGATAGACGACCTGCAGGTGGCCACGCTGCTGCTGCGCACGG
>SAMEA3663209__coassemble_803_pt1 | contig 12261 bp, 7 predicted proteins | sample SAMEA3663209__metabat2_high_PE_010 | metagenome-assembled genome bin SAMEA3663209 (sample SAMEA3663209) | pig gut metagenome | biome: pig gut; feature: pig-associated habitat; material: faeces | place: China | collected 2013 | reverse complement strand
GCCGACGGCACCAGCGACGTGCCGGTGAGCACGACGCAGATTGTGCTGACCTACGACCAGAAGACATGGCACGCAATGTCGGCGTCCATCACGCTCAACGACGCGGCCATCGACATTGCAAACCTGACTTGGGACGAAACCCACACCGAGCTGACGGTGGGCGGGCTGAAGTTGGACTACGAAACGACTTACACACTGTGCGTGCCCAAGGGCGCCATCCTGTCGTACGACAAGAAGCACGCGGCCGACGAGCTGCGGCTGACATTCAGCACCGAAGTCAAACCGGCCGAGCCCGACAAGCCAACATCGCCCACCACCAAGCTCTGCACGGCCAATCCGTCGGCCGGGGCGCAGAAGCTCTACGCCTACCTGCTGAGTCAGTATGGGCAGAAGGTGCTCTCGTCGACCATAGCCAACGTCAACTGGAACTTCGACGAGGCCGAAATGGTCTACAACGCCACGGGCAAGTACCCGGCCATAGCCACCATGGACTATCTGCACTTCTACACCCTCTATGCCGACAAGAGCCGCAACCCCTATGTCGGCGGCTGGCGCGTCAACTACGACGACATCAGCGAAGTGAAGAAGTGGTGGGACGCGGGCGGCATAGTGTCGGCCTGCTGGCACTGGAACGTGCCCAACCTTGAGGGCCAGACCAACTACACTTGCAAGCCCGGCGAGACCACCTTCCGCCCCCGCAACATCTTTGTGGACGGCTCGTGGGAGAAGCGGATTGCCGACGAAGACCTTGCGCTCATCGCCTCGCTGCTCAAGAAGTTACAGGAGGCCGGCATCCCCGTCATCTGGCGGCCGCTGCACGAAGCCTCGGGCAACAGCGTCAACGGCAGCACGGCCTGGTTCTGGTGGGGCATCGACGGCGCCGAGACCTACGTCAGGCTCTGGCGCTACATGTTCGACTACTTCGAGGCTCAGGGCCTCAACAACCTCATCTGGGTCTGGACCACGCAGACGGGCTACGGCTGGAGCGTGGCCGACGGCATACTGAGCGACGCGGCCTGGTATCCGGGCGACGAGTACGTCGACATAGTGGGCCGCGACGAATACACGCGCACGGCGGCCGAGTCGGGAGCCGAGTTCGAGGCCATCAGTTCGGACTTTGCCGGCAAGATGGTGACGCTGAGCGAGTGCGGCAGCGTGGCCCCCATAGCCGACCAGTGGGCCGCCGGCGCCAAGTGGAGCTGGTTCATGCCGTGGTACGACAACGCCGTGGGCAGTGGCACCAAGGACTTCGACTCGCACGAGCACGCCAACAAGGCATGGTGGCAGGCAGCCATGGAGGCCGAGTGCGTGATAAGCCGCGACGAACTGCCCGACCTGAAATGACCGGGACGCAAAAATGACACGGATACAATAATTCTCAACCTGAAATACGAATGTCACACAACAAGAAAAACATCAGTCTGTTCGCAGAACGGAAAGCAGAGGTGGAAAAAGAGTTCGAGAAACTCATCACCCGCAAGAACAAGATGCTCTTCAGCACCAACGGCATCTACAACAAGTACAAGCACTCGGTGATCACGCGCAAGCACGTGCCGCTCGAATGGCGCTACGACATGAACGAGGAGACCAACCCCTACTTCATGGAGCGCATCAGCTTCAACGCCGCCTTCAACGCCGGCGCCATCAAGTGGCAGGGCAAATACGTGCTGGTGGTGCGCACCGAAAGCGTGGACCGCAAGTCGTTTTTCGCCGTGGCCGAGAGCCCTAACGGCGTGGACAACTTCCGCTACTGGAAGCGCCCCATCACGCTGCCGCAGATCCCCGGCAATCCTGACACCAACGTCTACGACATGCGCCTGACGCAGCACGAAGACGGCTACATCTACGGCGTGTTCTGCACCGAGCGCAAAGACCCCGACGCGCCCAAGGGCGACACCAGCAGCGCCGTGGCCGCCGCCGGCATAGCCCGCACCAAGAATCTGGTGGACTGGGAGCGTCTGCCCGACCTGATATCGCACGCCGGACAGCAGCGCAACGTGGTGCTCTTCCCCGAGTTCGTCGACGGGCAGTACGCCTTCTTCACCCGCCCGCAGGACGGCTTCATCGACACCGGCAGCGGCGGCGGCATAGGCTGGGGCCTGTGTCCCGACATCACCCACGCCGAGGTGAAGGACGAGATGATTATCGACGCCAAGACCTACCACACCATCTACGAGGTCAAGAACGGACAGGGGCCGGCACCCATCAAGACACCGCACGGCTGGCTCAACCTGGCCCACGGCGTGCGCAACACCGCCGCCGGCCTGCGCTACGTGCTCTATCTGTTCATGACCGACCTCGAAAAGCCATGGGTGGTCACCCACAAGCCGGCCGGCCACTTCATAGCCCCCTATGGCGGCGAGCGCGTGGGCGACGTCTCGAACGTGGTGTTCTCCAACGGATGGATTGCCGACGACGACGGCAAGGTCTTCATCTACTACGCATCGAGCGACACCCGAATGCACGTGGCCACCAGCACCATCGACCAGCTGGTGGACTACTGCCTCAACTCGTTCGAAGACGACCTGACGTCGCAAGGCTCGGTGGCCCGCATCAACCGGCTCATCGACCGCAACGAAGGCCGATAAGGAACTGATAAAGGACTGATAAATGACCAATGCGGAGCAGGGGCGCGACCGACTGTCCGAACGATATTGAAAATCGTTTGTATGGATGTGTGTGTAGGCAGAAAGCCGCTCCTGCTCCCTTTTTTCCGTGGGGACACCGAAACGGCGGCCCGGACCCGACGCCGGCAGTGCACAACCTCCGCGCACACCCTGCGACGCCCTAAGCGCGCAGGCTGCGCACGGAAACGCCGGGCAGGCCTCGGCCGGCCGACCAACAACAGAAAAACGCATAGAGCAGAAAGAAACAGAACATGAAACGACAAGCACTAACACTCATGGCAGCCACGCTGTGCGCAGCGGCCACGGCCAACGTCACGCTGCCGTCAATCTTCAGCGACCATATGGTGCTCGAGCAGCAGACCCGCGTCAGGGTGTGGGGCTGGGCCAAGCCTTTCGAGAAGGTGAGCGTCAGCCCCTCGTGGACCGACAGCGTCTACACCGCCATGCCGGCCAGCAACGCGCGCTGGAGCGTCGAGATAGCCACGCCCGAAGTCGGCGGCCCGCACTCGATGACCGTCAGCGGCTACAACAGCATCAGCATCAGCGACATCCTTGTGGGCGAGGTCTGGATGTGCTCGGGCCAGAGCAACATGGAGTGGAGCATGGGCGCGGGCTTCGAAGGCAGCGACGAGGCCATAGCATCGGCTCGCCAACCCGAGATACGCTTCTTCAACGTCGACTATCGCGCAGCCGACACGCCGCAGTTCGACGCCACAGGCCGCTGGTGCGTGGTGTCGCCCGAGACGGTGGGAGCCTCGTCGGCCATAGGCTACTTCATTGCCGAGCGGCTCCATGGCACGCTGGGCGTCCCGGTGGGCATCATCAACTCGAGCTGGGGCGGCACGCCCATCGAGGCCTGGACCGACCCCGCCGCCTATGCCGTGTGCGACTACCTGCGCGAGCAGAACAGGCTGATAGCCGACGCTGAGTGGGGACCCGTGCGCCCCGGCCTGATATACAACGCCATGCTGGCACCGCTGGGCGGCTATCGCGTGGCAGGCGTGGCTTGGTATCAGGGCGAGCACAACGTGAGCAACCCCTCGGCCTACACCGACATGATGTATCCGCTGGTCGACGGCTTCAGGCGGCTCTTTGGCGCGGGTGCCGACATCCCGTTTGTCTTTGCACAGATTGCGCCCTACAACTATGGCCCGGGCACGGCCGGAGCCGAGGTGCGCGAGCGTCAGCGCCTTGCGTTGCAGATTCCGAACACGGCCATGGTGGTGCTGAGCGACCTGGCCGACACGGCCAACATCCACCCGCGCTTCAAGCGGCAGGCCGGGCAGCGATTTGCCGACGCCATCCTGGCCAAGGCCTACGGCCGCGCCGACAGTCCGCTGATGGGGCCCATCTTCCGCAGCCTCGAAGTCAGAGGCGCCAAGGCCTACGTCAGCTTTGACCACGCCGAGGGGCTCTGCTGCCGCGGCAAGGCTCTCGACTGGTTCGAGATCTCGGCCGACGGCCAGACCTTCGTGCCCGCCAAGGCCGTGATAAGCGGCGAGCAGGTGGTGGTCAGCTCGCCCAAGGTGAAGCGGCCCGTGGCGGTGCGCTTCGGGTGGAGCAACGTGGCCATGCCCAACCTCTTCAACGGCGCAGGCCTGCCCGCCTCGTGCTTCAACAGCGTCAACCAATAATCCGGCATCAGTCAGAAAGCATTTCAAACAAACACAAAAAGATACACAACACATTATGAAACGAATATTCATTGCAGCGGCTGCCATGGTGGCCGCAATAGCCGCAGGGGCTCAGACGCCCGTCAACAGGCAGGCCACGCCCGAGGCGTGCGAACTGCTCAAGTTCATCTACGCCCAGAGCGGCAACGGCACCCTGACCGGCCAGCACTGCTATCCGCTCTACAGCGACATACTGATGGAGCGCGTCGAGAACCTGACGGGCAGCCATCCGGTGGTCTTCGGCCAGGACTTCGGCTACAGCAAGGCCAACTCGCTCGACGGCATCAACTTCCGCCAGCGCGTGGTCGACAACGCCATCAAGTGGCACGCCAAGGGCGCCATCATCACCATCATGTGGCACGCCGTGCCTCCCACCACCGACGCCGAGTTCACCGTGTGGCAGGGCAAGGACGCCGTGCAGAGCAAGCTGACCGACGCCCAGTGGGCCGACCTGACGACCGAGGGCACCGAGCTCAACGACCGCTGGAAATCGCAGGTCGACGTGGTGGCCTACTTCCTCAAGCAGCTGCGCGACGCCGGCATACCCGTCATCTGGCGACCCTATCACGAGATGAACGGCGACTGGTTCTGGTGGGGAGCTCGCCCGGGCGATGACGGCTACCGCAAGCTCTACCGGATGCTCTACGACCGCCTGACCAACTACCACCGCATCAACAATCTGCTCTGGGTCTTCAATGCCAACGAGATAGGCTCACCCAACGTGGGCGACTACGCCGACTTCTATCCCGGCCACGACTATGTCGACATCCTTGCAACCGACATCTATAACCATGGCTACAACCGCCGCGACTACGACGCACTGCTCAAGCTGGCCGACGGCAAGCCCATAGCATGGGGCGAGGTGGGCAAGCTGCCCACACCCGAGATAGTCCGCGAGCAGCCCCGCTGGGCATGGTTCATGTGCTGGTGCGAATGGCTCGAAACGGTCAACACCTACGAAGCCCGCACCTCCATCTACAACGCCGCCGAGACCATCACCCTCGAAGAGCTCAACGCAAGCCGCAAGCGCTGACGCGCCACGCACCCCTTACACCGACACACACACAACACAAAAACGCACAATGAAAGAACAGATAGCACAGATTGCCCGGGAGATGCGGACCGAATATGCCCGCATCCTCGGCTATTGGACCGACAACATGCAGGACCCCGCCGGCGGATTCTACGGCGAGCGCGACAAGCACAACCGGCTGCTGCCCGACGCACCCAAGGGCGCCATCCTCAACGCCCGCATCCTCTGGACATTCGCCGCAGCGGGCCGCGTCACCGGCAACCCCGACTACCGCCGCATGGCCGAGCGCGCCTACAACTACATCGTCGACCACTTCTACGACACGGCCAACGGCGGCTTCTACTGGTCGGTCGACGCCCAGGGACGTCCGCTCGACACCAAGAAGCAGGCCTACGCCGAAGGATTCTGCATCTACGGACTCTCCGAATACTACCGCATGTGCGGCGACCGCGCAAGCCTCGACCTGGCCATCGACACGTTCCGCCTCATCGAGAAGCACTTCCGCGACCCCAAAGACGGCGGATACATCGAAGCCCTCGCGGCCGACTGGACGCCTATGGCCGACGTGCGCCTGAGCGACAAGGACGAGAACACGCCCAAGTCGATGAACACGCACCTGCACATTCTGGAGCCCTACACCAACCTCTTCCGCGCATGGCCGTCGGACGAGCTGCGCAGTGCCGTCGAGCACTGCATCGGCATCTTCTTCGACCGCATAATCGACCCCGCCACCGGCCACTTCAACCTCTTCTTCGACATGGACTGGCGCGTGATGAGCCGCATCGACTCCTACGGGCACGACATCGAAGGCGCATGGCTGCTCTACGAGGCCATCGAAGTTATAGGCCGCCGCGACCTGGCCGACAAGTACCGACCCGCCTGCAAGCGCCTGGTCGACGTCACCATAGCCGAAGGCTTCGACGGCCGCTCGTCGGTCTTCTACGAAAAGGTGGACGGACACCTCGACACCGACAAGCACTGGTGGCCACAGGCCGAAGCCATGGTGGGCCTGGCCGACACGTGGCGCCTGACAGGCGACGACCGCTATCTGGAACTGATGGCCGAAGTGTGGCGATACGTCCGCGCACACCTCTGCGACATGCAGGGCGGCGAATGGCTCTGGCGCGTGGACCGCGACGGCCGCGACGCCTACGACGACTGCAAGGCCGGATTCTGGAAATGCCCCTATCACAACTCGCGCGCAATACTCGAAGTGCTGCACCGCATCGAACATCAACACTGAAAAACCGACCCTGACATGACACGACGAATCATAATCAATGCCATGGCCGCCGCGCTGGCCTGCGCCTCGTGCTCCGGCTCAGGCTCCGAAGAGCCGCAGCTGCGCACCTACGCCGGCTCCGACGACGCCATAGTCTACTGCGGACGCGTGGACCGCACAGCCGCCAACCCCCGCCTGTGGGCCTCGGGAGCGCACTTCGACTTCGGCTTCAGCGGCACACGCTGCGAGATAGCCATAGCCGACGAGCAGCTCTACGGCACCAATTACAACTATCTCGAAGTCATCGTGGACGACAACGCGCCCCGACGCATCCGCACCCTGGGCCGCAACAACCTGCTGGTGCTCGGCACGCTGCCGCCCGGCGAGGCCCGCCCCGACACGGCCTGCGTCATCGAACTCGGCCTGACCCTCGACGACGGACCACACACCGTGAGCGTGGTGCGCGACACCGAGACCGGCATGGGATACACCGAAACGCAATGGGTGCGCGCCGCACAGCTGACCGCACCGCCGCAGCGCCGGCGCGTCATTGAATACATCGGCGACTCGATGACCTGCGGCGCCGAAGCCTACATGGACAGCGTCCAGTGCGGGCAGGGCACATGGTTCGACCGCCACATGGCCTACAACGCCTACGGACCCACCGCCTCGCGACTGCTGGGCTACGACTGGATGCTGACTTCCGTGTCGGGCATCGGCCTCATACACAGCTGCTGCGAGATGACCATCACCATGCCGCAGGTGTTCGGCAAGGTGGCGCTCTCGACCGACCGCATCGACTGGAACTTCGAAGTGCAGCCCGACATCGTCTGCATCTGCCTCGGCCAGAACGACGGCATTCAGGACGAAGACCTGTTCGTGACCGCCTACATCGACTTCGTCAAGCAGCTGCGCGGACACTACCCCGAGGCCCGCATAGTGTGCCTGAGCAGCCCCATGGCCGACGAGCAGCTGACGGCCTTCATGCAGCACGCCATCACCCGCGCGCTGCTCGGCCTTCACGACGAGGGCGAGACCAACGTCAGCAGCTACTTCTTTGCCCGAGCCTATAACCAGGGCTGCGGCGGACATCCCGACATAGCCGACCACGGCGCCATAGGCCGCGAGTTGGCCGACTACCTCTCGGGCCTGACCGACTGACGCCCGACCCGTCATCAGAAAAAATCACACACAAAAAATAAAACCGACAATGAAACAACTGATACTGACAGCCGCCGCCCTCTGCACACTGGCTCAGGGCATCGGCGCGCAAAAGTTCGAAGGCCTGGCGCAGACCCCGCCCATGGGCTGGAACAGCTGGAACACCTTTGCCTGCGACATCAACGAAAAGGTTATCCGCGAGACGGCCGACCTCTTCGTCAGCCTCGGCCTCAAGGACGCCGGATACGAATACGTGGTCATCGACGATGGCTGGATGAAGATGGAGCGCGACCCCGAGACCTATCTGCTGGTGCCCGACCCCGAAAAGTTCCCCAACGGCATCAAGGCCCTGGCCGACTACGTGCACTCCAAGGGACTCAAATTCGGCATCTACAACTGCGCCGGCACGCTGACCTGCGGCGGCTATCCGGGCACGCGCGGCTTCGAATACATCGACGCCCGGCAGTATGCCGAGTGGGGCGTCGACTTCCTCAAATACGACTGGTGCTCGACCGGCGCCGGCAACGGCGACCTGCCCTACCAGCAGAACGCGCCGGCCTCCTACACCCTGATGCGCGACGCCATCTACAAGGCCGGCCGCCCAATGGTGTTCAGCATCTGCGAGTGGGGCGACAACCAGCCCTGGCTCTGGGGCGAGAACGTTGGCCACATGTGGCGCGTGTCGGGCGACATAGCCAACTGCTGGGACTGCGAGCTGAGCTACGGCGGATGGTCGTCGTGGGGCGTGTGGTCCATCATCCGCATGCGACCCGGCATCCGCAAATACAGCGGCCCCGGACACTGGAACGACTTCGACATGATGGAGGTGGGCAACGGATTCACCCTGGCCGAAGACCGCACCCACTTCGCCATGTGGTGCATGCTGGCCTCGCCGCTGATACTCGGCAACGACATCCGCACCATGAGCAAGGACGTGCTCGGCATCGTCACCAACCGCGAGCTCATCGCCATCAACCAGGACCCGCTCGGCATTCAGGCCTTCCGCTTCATCGACGAAAAAGGCTACGAGATATGGGTCAAGCCGCTCGACAAGGGCGAATGGGCCATAGCCTTCGTCAACATGACCGACGGCCGCCTGCACATCGACTACGACTGGCGCAAGCACACCGTCAAAGACACCCTCTTCAGCCGCGACATCGACTTCGGCAAGCAGACCTTTGACCTGCGCGACGCCACACACAACAAGGCCGCCGGCACCTCGGCCACCAACTTCGTGCGCGACATGGACGCCCACGACATCGTGGTGCTCCGCCTGACACCCAAAAAATAAAACGACCGTATCATGATAAGTCTGAAAGAAAAAATAGGCTACGGCTTCGGCGACATGGCCTCCAGCATGTTCTGGAAGCTCTTCGCCGCCTACCTCATGGTGTTCTACACCGACATCTTCGGCCTGCCGGCAGCCGCCGTCGGCACCATGTTCCTCATCACACGCGTCTGGGACTCGGTGTTCGACCCCATTGTGGGCATCGCCGCCGACCGCACCGAATCGCGCTGGGGCAAGTTCCGCCCCTACCTGCTGATGCTGGCTTTGCCATTCGGCATCATCGGCTTCTTCACCTTCTTCACGCCCGACATCTCGCCGACGGGCAAGCTCGTCTATGCCTACGCCACCTATTCGCTCATGATGATGGTCTATTCGGCCATCAACGTGCCCTACGCATCGCTGCTGGGCGTCATGAGCCCCGACCCGCGCGACCGCAACGTCCTGTCGACCTACCGCATGACGTTCGCCTACATAGGCAGCTTCGTGGCCCTGTTCTTCTTCATGCTGATAGTCGAGAAGCTGGGCGGACACAGCTCGCAGCCGCTGGCACAGCAGCAGACCGCATGGGCCACCGCCGTGGGCATCTTTGCCGTGGTGTGCGTCCTGCTGTTTGTGGGATGCTTTGCGCTGACGCGCGAGCGGGTGCGCCCCATCAAAGAGAGCCGCTCGTCGCTGCGCGAGGACGTCTCGGACCTGCTCCACAACCGCCCCTGGTGGATTCTGCTGGGAGCCGGCGTGGCTGCGCTGGTCTTCAACTCGATTCGCGACGGCGCCACGGTCTACTACTTCAAATACTTCATCGACGAGGACGCCGCCGGCACCGAGGGCATCGACCTGATGGGCACCGCCTTCAAATACTCGGCCCTCTATCTGGGCCTGGGCCAGCTGAGCAACATCATTGGCGTGGTGGCCGCCGCGCCGCTGTCGAACCTCATCGGCAAGAAGCGCACCTACATGAGCGCAATGGCACTGGCCACCGTGCTGAGCGTCATCTTCTTCTGGTTCGACCGCGACGACCTGACGCTCATCTTCGTCTTCCAAGTGCTCATCAGCATCTGTGCCGGCGCCATCTTCCCGCTCCTGTGGTCGATGTATGCCGACTGTGCCGACTACAGCGAGCTCAAGACCGGTAACCGCGCCACGGGCCTTATCTTCTCGTCGTCGTCGATGAGCCAGAAGTTCGGCTGGGCCATAGGCACGGCCATCACGGGCTGGCTGCTGGCCGCCTTCGGCTTCGAGGCCAACGCCGTGCAGAGCGCCGAAACCATCGACGGCATCAAGGCGTTCCTCAGCTTCCTGCCCGCCATAGGCACGGCGCTGAGCGTCATCTTCATCTCGTTCTACCCGCTCTCCGAAAAGCGCATGATCGAAATAACGGCACAGCTCGAAGCGCGCCGCGCCGAAAAGTCCGTCGACTGACGCACGCCGCCCCCGACCGCATAATCACCGCAAAGTCCGCCTCCGCCCACAGAAGGGTGAGGCGGACTTTGGCGTATATGCGCGCAGGACCTGACGTCGCCAGATGACCGTCTGATGATTGTCTGATGGCTATCTGATGACCATTCAATGGCCATCGAAAGGCCGTTGAGCGGCCGCGCCGCCCATGTGTGTCCTGCACGTGTCTTCGGCGACTCTTCGGCGACTCTTGCACGAGGAGGGCGCTGGCTGTAACAATTATGTGCGTCAGTGAACCCAATCGAATCTAAAATCCACCATTATGCGCGGCTGATGGCCTATCTTTGCGGGGCTGCTCCGACGCCATGCCGGGGCGCATCAAACCCTTTTAAAACAGTCACGAAAATGAAAAAACTACTGTCTGCGGCGCTCCTTGCAGCGCTGATGCCGGCCACGCTCGTGGCTCAGCCCAAGCACGCGGAATTCTTCCCGTTGCAGGACGTGCGCGTCACCGGCGGCGAATTTGAGCGCGCCTGTCGTCTCGACATCGCCTACCTCCTCAGTCTCGACGCCGACCGTCTGCTGGCCCCCTATCGCAAGGCGGCCGGCCTGCAACCCAAGGCGCCCAACTATCCCAACTGGGAGAGCACCGGCCTCGACGGCCACATCGGCGGTCACTATCTGTCGGCGCTCTCGCTCATGTACGCCTCCACCGGCAACGACAGCATCGGCGCGCGGCTCCACTATGTGATAGACCAGCTGGCCGAGTGCCAGGCCGCCTCGGGCAACGGCTATCTGGGCGGAGTGTCGGGAGGCGAAGCCCTGTGGAAGGCCGTGGCCGACGGCTCGTTCACCGTGGGCGCGTTCGACCTGCATCACTATTGGGTGCCGCTCTACAACATCCACAAGATGTACGCCGGACTGCGCGACGCCTGCACCGTGGCCCGCATCGACAAGGCCCGCCCCATGCTGATTGCCTTTGCCGACTGGATGATCGACCTGACCCGCAACCTCAGCGACGAACAGGTGCAGCGCATGCTCATCAGCGAGCACGGCGGCCTTAACGAGGTGTTCGCCGACGTCTATGCCCTGACGGGTGACGACAGATATCTGCGTCTGGCACAGCGATTCTCGCACCGCACGCTGCTCGACCCTCTGCTCGAAGGCCGCGACGCCCTGACCGGCATGCACGCCAACACGCAGATTCCCAAAGTAATAGGCTTCAAGCGCATAGCCGACCTCACGGGCAATGCCGAGTGGGACCGCGCCGCGCTCCTGTTCTGGGAGAACGTGACCGGCCGGCGCACGATAGCCATCGGCGGCAACAGCGTCCGTGAGCACTTCCATCCCACCGACAACTTTGCGCCCATGATCGACGACATACAGGGCCCCGAAAGCTGCAACACCTACAACATGCTGCGCCTGAGCCGGATGTTCTACGGCACGACGGCCTCGACGCGCTTTGTCGACTACTACGAGTGCGCGCTCTACAATCACATCCTCTCGACCCAGAACCCCACCGACGGCGGCATGGTCTACTTCACGCCGATGCGCCCCGGGCACTATCGCGTCTACTCGCAGCCGCACACAAGTTTCTGGTGCTGTGTGGGTTCGGGGCTCGAGAATCATGCCAAATACGGCGAGATGATTTACGCCCACACGGCCGACACGCTCTTTGTCAACCTCTTCATCCCGTCGCAGCTGCGGTGGGCCGAGGCCGACTTTGAGCTGGAGCAGATAACCGCCTTCCCCGACGAGGCCGCGAGCCGCCTTGTGGTCCGCCGTGCGCCGCGCCGCCCGATGAGCATCAGCGTCCGCGTGCCGCAGTGGTGTGCCGACGCCGCCGTCAGCTGCAACGGCAA
>SAMEA3663209__coassemble_791_pt1 | contig 12503 bp, 9 predicted proteins | sample SAMEA3663209__metabat2_high_PE_010 | metagenome-assembled genome bin SAMEA3663209 (sample SAMEA3663209) | pig gut metagenome | biome: pig gut; feature: pig-associated habitat; material: faeces | place: China | collected 2013 | reverse complement strand
TGAACGCACAAGTGCCATAGTATCAGTTGTCTGCAACCTGACCGAGCCGGCCGGCGACAAGCCCGCGCTCCTGAGCCTCGACAACGTGCAGACAATGTTCCATGAGTTCGGTCATGCCCTGCACTTCATGTTTGCCAAGGGACAGTACAGCCGCACCTGCGGCAACGTGCCGAACGACTATGTGGAGATGCCGTCGCAAATAATGGAGCACTGGGCCACCGAGCCACAGGTGCTGCGCGAGTTCGCACGCCACTACCTGACCAACGAGGTCATTCCCGACGCGCTCATCGAAAAGATGAAGGCGTCGAGCACCTTCAACCAAGGCTTTGCCACCACCGAATACCTGGCTGCGTCGATTCTGGACATGAACTGGTATGAAATAGGCGCCGACTCCACAGTGACCGACGTCAACGCGTTCGAAACCAACGCAATGGGCAGAATCGGGCTTATCAGCGAGATTGTCCCGCGCTACCGTTCGACTTACTTTGCGCACATTTTCGACGGCGGCTATGCGGCCGGCTACTACGTCTATATGTGGTCCGAAGTGCTTGACGCTGACGCCTTTGAAGCCTTCACGGCATCGGGCGACATCTTTAACCCCGAGCTTGCGGCCAAGTTCAGAAAGCACTGCCTCGAAACGGCCGGCACATGCAGCGAAATGGATGAATATGTCAAGTTCAGAGGGCAGAAGCCGTCTATCGAACCGCTTCTGCGCAACAGAGGTCTTCTGAAATAATCACGTTAAAAACCAAGGTAATGATGTGCAAAATGCTGTGCATCATTACCTTTTTTATTATTCGATGGTCAGATATTTTCTTGAGCTTGCCTACGATGGCACCAACTACCACGGCTGGCAGATTCAGCCAAACGCAGCCTCGGTGCAGGCCACAATCAACGACGCACTCCACAAAGCCTTGCGCCGGCAGGTCTACATTATCGGAGCCGGCCGCACCGACACCGGAGTGCACGCTTCATACTATGTGGCTCATTTCGAGACTGATGAGCCGATAGAAGATGTCGGGTTTGTTCTGCACAGGCTCAATGTCATCCTGCCGCCCGATGTCGCGGTCTATTCGCTTCAGAGCGTCGCGCCCGACTTGCACAGCCGGTTCTCGGCGCAGAAACGCACTTACAAATACTACCTCTCGACGCGGAAAATACCCTTCACGCGCAACTACTGCTATCGGCCGAACTTCAAATTGGATTTTGCGTTGATGAACGAGGCGGCGTCGCATCTGCTTAGCTACCACGACTTTACGAGCTTTGCAAGGCTTCATGCCGACACGGCTACCAACGAATGCACGGTCACTCGGGCAGAATGGACGCAAACCGGCTGCGACGAATGGGTCTTCACCATTTCGGCCAACCGCTTTCTGCGCAACATGGTGCGGGCCATTGTCGGCACGCTGATTGACGTGGGGCGTGGGAGACTGACGGTCGGGGATTTTGTCACAATCATCGAAGCTAAAAACCGTTGCGAGGCAAGCACTTCGGCACCGGCACAGGCATTGTTTCTGCACGACATCGAATATCCCGATGGCTTCGGCTTTGTGCCGCAAAAGAGGCCGCAATAATTGCAACAGTCCGATAGTCAGCGCATTGCGATACAGTGATAGCGTTGGCCGTGCCGCTAAACCTCGGTTTGGACAATAGCCACCTTGCCGGCCTTGACTTCGACTTCCATTTCGACTGCCGACTGTCCGGATGTGATTCTGATTTTCTGCCTGCCTTCGGGCAAGACAAGCCGCGACATATAGATGGAGTGGGGCAGTGTCTGCCAGTTGCGCGTGTCGGCCGTTCGGTTATCGCGTTGGCAATGCCGACAAAGAGGCCGATGTAGTCGTTCTTTTCCGATGCGACTTTTTTCAGGCTCTGCTTCAGAGCTATGCGCAGAATGGTGCTGCCGATTTCCTTCATGCATCTGTCTTCCAGACTTTTAAAGGCAATGGCGTTGACGTCCTCGACCAGTTCGGCCTCATGCTTTTCGCCGCAGCACGTCACATCGACCGTGCTGCTTGCGAGCGGCCGCTCCACATATTTTGGGAACGCCACGCGAACGACGTTCAGGTCTTTGAGCGCGTTTTCTTCGTAGTTGTTGCTGCCGATGAAAATCGGGAAGGTGACAGCGTTGTCGGCATCGGTGAACGTCACGAAACCATTGTTGAGGGTCGAGACAAAGTTGAAGCTGCTCTGCCGCTTGACCGGGCCCAAGCCGTTGTGCACAAACACAACCACCTCGCCATGTTCGCTCGGACGCGGCTCGAACTTTGCATTGTACTTGTTTTCAAAGAAATCGCTTTCTTCCATAAAGCCGTTCTGCCTTGCCGAGCGCACCACATCGGCGAGCAGCTGCGCCGGTATGGCCTGATAGCCAAATAGTTCGGAATATTGCTCATAGTGCTTCACTGCATTTCGGTAGGCAATGAAGGCGTTGTTGGCGTCGCCCGAGGCCTCGTAGACAATGCCCATCAGGTAGTGCCCGAAAGCGTCGTTGCTGTATTTGTTCTGCTTCCCTTTGGTGGCGTCGTTGATTTTCTGCAGCTGTAAGTTCATGCGGCGGCATTCGACCAGCGCGCCTTCGTAGTCGCTGAGGGCTATGTAGTTGAGTGCCTGATAGTAGTGCAGCAGAACCTGCTCGAAATATTCGGGCATGTAGGGTTTTGAGCGCGGATTGGTCACCAGAGCCAGAATCTCGTTGCCGATGGTCTTCCGGTAATCTTCGATATAATAGTCGGCCGCGCCAAAATGCTCGATGCTCAGGTTGTAGTCCTGAGTCAGATAGGCAGACGTCCCCATGTTCAGGTCGTAGAGGACGCGCTCGCGGCTGTTCGCGAGTTTTCTGTTGTCTTTCAGATAGTTCAGCGCGCTCTGGTAGTCGCGGTTTTCGAATTTGGTCTGAAACTCCTGCGTCTTGACATAATAATCGGCGCATCCGCAAACAACGTTCACGGATGCAGCCAATGTAATCACCTTTAAGTGTCTGATGCTCAGGAAACGAGGCATATCTACTTGACAATATATTTCTTTATCTTCTTGTCGCCAATCCAGACCACTTCGTTGGTCTCGAGGTTGGTGAGTTCGAGAGATGTCTGATAATAAGTGACTTGCTCGCGCTTGTAGGTGTCCACAATCGAAGCGATGTCGCCATTGAGCATATAGTCGGCACCAAGTTCGCGGCCCCATTTCTTGGCCGTCTCCATCGATGCAAACTCCTGCTGTGCAGCGCGTTCCTTGCGCAGTTCCTCACGTTTTTCGCCGGCCTGCACCAGTCTGACCTTGTTCGATTGGATGAATGCCTTCTCGACGTCCTTGATAAACGTGCTGGCGTCGATGTGCTCGCTCGTCTTGTTGTAGACCAGGCCTACAATCACCACGGGCTTCTGTCCGCCATGGGTGCGCATGTGCTCGGTTATCCAATTTCCGCTCAGCACCTGCTCCACCATATCGCGGGCCACGGTGCGGCTGTCGGTGTCGTTCCATCGTCCGCTCAGGTCAATGGCCTCCTCCACGTCTACGCGTTCCACCTTGTGCGACACGCAGCCCGTGCCTGCCATCAGAAAGCATAAGGCCATTGCCGGAATAAATTTAGTCTTCATGTCAGTTAATTTTTGGGTTTAATGATTTCGATGTAATGTGCAATTTGCTTGACCAAAGTGAACATGTCGCTATTCGGAACTTCGACCATAATGTCGAAATTCTCGTCGTCGAGACCGCGCGGGCCGATTCGAAGCGACGAATTGATGGCTTTATTTAACAGTATTAACGGCGAATCAGCATCATCAATCAACGCAAACGATATGTCGCGAATCTTTGCGAGATTGTCGACCACATTTCTATCTTTGGGCAGAAAGAAAAAGTTGAGGCCGTTGCTGCTCAGATATTCGGTGCTTTGGTCGCTGATGAGCTTGGAGGTGTCTTGCCGGCTGTGGACGTCGTAGTAGCAGAAGAAGTCGACGCGGGTGTTGGGGCAGATGCGCTTCAGGTCGTTCTTGAGCGTGCGGACTGCGGCGTCGTTTCCGTCGTTCGAAATGTCGGCCACAATCAGCGCCGAGCGGATGTCGGCGAGTGGTTTCAGCTGCATCATGCGTTCGAACACCAGCCTTTGCTTCAGCAGCCTGGCGCCAATGCGCTTGCGGATTCGGATGAATATGTTGTTACTCACTTTTGGCCTATCAGTTTAAGTGTTTCTTCTTCGTTTATCATTCTAATGCCCAGTTTCTCAGCTTTTTCGCGCTTCGATGGGCCCATATTGTCGCCGGCAATCAGATAGCTTGTCTTGGCCGAGATGCTGCTGACCATCTTGCCGCCATGTTTTTCGATCAATGCTTTGATCTCGTCGCGGCTATTATGTTCGAACGTCCCGCTGATAACAAATGTCATGCCATTCAGGTGGTCCGATACCGTTTCGGTCTTCTCTTTTGCAAATTTCAGTCCGCACAGCTTCAGCCTGTCGATGCGCGTGATGTTGTCGGGCGAGTGCAGATAGTCGAAGACACTCTGCGCCGTCTTGCTGCCTATGTCTTCGGCGGCCATCAGTTGCTCCACGGAGGCTTCGGCCAGATGTTCAATGGTTTCGAATGCCGATGCAAGAGTCTTGGCCGTGGTTTCGCCTACAAACCTGATTCCCAGCGCAAAAAGCACGCGCTCGAACGGCACGTCGAGCGAAGCGCGGATGCCCTGCACGATGTTGAGTGCCGACTTGCGCGCCATGCGGTCGAGCGGCAGAAGCTTTTCGACCGTTAGCGAATAGAGGTCGGGGATGTCGCTGACGAGGCCGTTCTTGTAGAGCGCCTCGATGGTCTCCTCGCCAATGCTGTCGATGTTCATGGCCTTGCGCGACACAAAATGTATCAGCTTGCCCGTGATTTGCGGACGGCAGCCGGCCGAATTGGGGCAGTAGAATGCCGCCTCGCCCTCTTCGCGCACCAACTTGGCTCCGCATTCGGGGCAGTGGGTGGGGAAGACCACCGGTGTGCTGCCGGCCGGTCGCTTGTCGATGTCGACGGCCACAATCTTGGGAATTATCTCGCCGCCCTTTTCGATGACGACGGTGTCGTTGTCGTGAAGGTCGAGCGAGGCGATGATGTCAGCGTTGTGGAGCGATGCGCGGCGCACTATGGTGCCGGCCAGTTGCACCGGCTCCACGTTTGCCACCGGAGTGACGGCACCGGTGCGCCCGACCTGATAGTCGATGCGGAGCAACGGGCTGTGAGCCTGCTCGGCCTTGAACTTGTAGGAGATTGCCCAGCGCGGGTTCTTGGCCGTGAGCCCCATCCGCTTCTGCTGGCTCAGACTGTTCACTTTGAAGACGATGCCGTCGATGTCGTAGGGCAGATGTTCGCGCTCTGCGGCCCAATGGTGGATGAAGTCCATTATCTCGGTCTGGCTGCGGCACACCTTGAAGTGCGGCGAAATCTTGAATCCCCACGCGCGCGCCGCCTCCAGATTGTCGGCATGGCGGTCGGAGGGCAACTCGTCGCACAGCACGTAGTAGAGGATGCAGTCGAGCGGGCGCTGCGCAACCATGCGGCTGTTCTGCAGCTTGAGCGAGCCGGCTGCTGCGTTCCTTGGGTTTGCAAAGGGCTGTTCGCCAATGTCTTCGCGCTGCCGGTTGATCTGTTCGAAGCCGGCGTGAGGCATTATGATTTCGCCGCGCATCTCCAGACTGTCGGGATAGTTGCCGCTCAGCCGCAACGGTATGCTCTTGATTGTGCGGACGTTGCGCGTCACGTCGTCGCCTTTGCGACCGTCGCCGCGTGTGACGGCACGCACCAGCTCGCCGTGCTCGTATTTGAGACTGATGGCAGTGCCGTCGAACTTCAGCTCGCAGCATATCTCGAAGGGCTCGTTGAGCTGACGCATGGTGCGAGTCCAAAAGTCGTTGATTTCCTGTTTGTTGTAGGTGTTGCCAAGCGACAGCATCGGCGTGTCGTGCTCCACCTGCTCAAAGTCCTGACTGATGTCGCTGCCCACGCGTTGCGTTGGACTGTTGGCGTCGAAGAACTGCGGATTTTCCTCCTCGAGCTTCTGCAACTGCTTGAGTTTGAGGTCGAACTCCATGTCGCTGATGGTCGGCGTGTTGAGCACATAGTAGTTGTGGTTGTGCCGATTGAGCTCGTCGCGCAACGCGTTGATTTCTTGCTCTATTGATGTCATATTGTATGCTGATGCAGATTGTGCTTTGTGCTGTGCAAGAGAGAGCGAAAGGTCTCGCGGCGCGTGCCACGAAACCTTTCGCACTGTGTGTAACTATTTGGGCTGATGCTGTTTGCGCAGCAGGTCCATCACTGTCTTGACGGGGTTGAACGTCTCGATCGGCACTTCGACAAAGAATGTGTTCCAATAGGCCATGGCGCCGTTCCAGAGTCCGGGCAACTCCATGGCTTTCAGGTCTTTGCCATTGAGGCTCTTGAACGAAATGAAGCCTGCGTTGTGGTCTACAAACTTGGTGAGGTCATATTTGCGTCCTTGCCAGTCGCGGGTGCAGCACACCAGGTCCACCGGGTTGAAATGTGTGCTCTGCTTCATGATTTGCATCTTCCCGGTGTCGTTCGGGTCTATCTGCGCGCTCTCGACAACCTGAAGGGTGGTGCGCCCGTCGCTGCCCTTGACCCAGAACGGGCCGCCGCCGGGCTCGCCCTCGTTCTTGACCATGCCGCACACACGCAGCGGTCTGTCGAGGATGGTGCGCAGCGTTTCGGCCTTGCCGGCCACGTCGGCCGCATCGAAGCCCGAGGGCAGGGCAGCCTTCATCTCGCCGGTGACAAACGCCTGAGCATCAGCTATACTCGCAGCTGTGGGCGTTGCCAGTCCGCGCAGAAGCGTGTCGATGCGCTTCTTCATGCTCACGGCATAGCCGGCCAGCACTTTCTTGTATTTGGCCGTGGTGGCCAGCATGTGCTCCTGAGCCACATTGTCGATGTTCTTGATGAAGATAAGGTCGGCTTCGAGGTCGTTAAGGTTCTCGATAAGAGCGCCATGGCCAGCAGGCCGGAACACGAGTCGGCCGTCGGCGTCGCGGAACGGTTCGTTGTCCATTGTGGCGGCCACGGTGTCGGTCGACGGCTTCTGGAACGAATAGGTTATCTCAATCTCCACGCCCTCTGCCTTGCTGATACGGGCCACGCGGTCGGCCACGGCAGCGCGGAAAAGGTCGAGGTGGGCGGGGCTGACGGTATAGTGCAGGCGCACCTTGTTGCCGTTGCGGGCGTAGGCAAGTCCCTCCATGATGTGCTCTTCGGCAGCCGTGCGCGGGCCGTCGGGGTAGTTGTGGAACAGGATGACGCCCTTGGGTTTCTGCCCGTAGCCAAGGCCTTCGGCATCGAGCATCAGGTCAATCACTTGGGCATGGCCGGCCGGGTTGCGACGGGTGATTTCGCTGCCGAAAGCGAAATCGCCAAGCCGTTCGAAGAATTCCTTATACGGTTTTTCGCCGTCCATCTGCGCCTGCTTCTGGGCGTCGGCGTTTTTGTATTCGTACATGTTCTTGAACATGCGGGTGGCAGCGCCCGAGGCCGGGATGAACTTCAGGACGTCGAGTCCGCCGGCGAGTTCGGCATCGTAGGCCGACTGCAGACGGGCGGCCTCGGCGTTGTCGATGCGGGCTATGCCGTCGCCGCAGGTGGCGGGGCGGACAATGTCGGCGTACGGAAAACCGCTCTTGAACTGACTGAGCTGTTTTTCAACTTGTTGGGCTGATATGCCTTTGCTTTTCAGTTGTTCTTGGTCTTGTGCATTCATTTTGGAAGCTGTTTATTGGTTTCAGATTCTAAAGGTAGCATTTAACCCTTTTGTCTGCAATATTTCAGTATCACAAAATGCTTATCTTTCTCATCTTGCAACATGGCATATATGGTCTGCCGAACCCTCAAAGTCAATGATATTTACATTATCTTCGACCCCATATTTTTTTCTTAAAACTTATAGATGAACAAGAACATTACTATCTTTCTGGGTGCACTCTGCTGCGCCTTTGGAGCGCGGGCCGAGGGTTTCCAGGTGAACATGCTCAGCGCCAAGCAGACCGGAATGGGTCACATGGGCGCCGCCATGAAGCTGGGTGCCGAAAGCATGCACTTCAACCCCGCCGGGCTGGCTTTCATGAACAAGACAATCGAGCTTTCGGGCGGATTCAGTGCCATTCAGGCCGATGCCGAATATGAAGGCAGCGGCGCCAACGACGGCTACTATCGCAAGTCGAATAACAGCCTGAGCACGCCGGTATTCGCCTACGCCGGCTTCAGAATCTACGACAACCTGAAGGCCGGCATCAGCGTCACCACGCCCTACGGCAGCAGCATGAACTGGGCCAAGAACTGGCGTGGCGCCGAGCTGGTGCAGGACATCTCGCTGACGGCATTCGTGGTGCAGCCCACGCTTTCGTACCGCATCACCGACAGACTGAGCGTTGGCGCAGGTCTGATGGTGGCCAAAGGCAGCGTCGAGCTCTCCAAAGGCCTGCTGCCAGTCGGCTTCCTGACCGCCATGGGCATGGGCTCCGAATATGCCGACGTGGTGCCCCTGGGCGTGACGCTCAACGGCACATCCGAGTTTGGTTACGGATATAACCTTGGCATTCAATACGATGTGTGCTCCAAGCTGACGCTCGGCTTCTCGTTCCGATCCAAGATGAACATTGAGGTGGAAGATGGCGACATCAAGCTCAACATGGCTTCGGACGCAATAGCGCCCATGGTGCCGCCGCTCAACGAAGGCACGTTCCACGCCGAGCTGCCTCTGCCCTACAACTGGAACATCGGCCTTGCCTATCAGCCGACCGACCGCTGGATTGTTTCGGCCGAATATCAGCGCATCGGCTGGTCGGCCTACAAGTCGCTCGACGTCGAATTCAACGAGACCGCCCTCCGCAAATACAACATCTACACTCACAAAGGCTACTCCGACACCTACATCCTGCGCCTCGGCGCACAGTATGCCGTGACCGGCCGCTTCGACGTGCGCGCCGGCGTCTACTACGACACCACGCCCGTCGACAAGAACAACTACAACCCCGAAACGCCCGGTATGACCAAGGTCGGCATCTCGGCCGGCTTCAGTTTCCGCCCCATCGAGAACCTCTCCATCGACTTCGCCATGCTCATCATCCAAGGCCTTGGCATCGACGGCAGCTGCACCTACACCAACAGCATCACCCAGCAGCAGAGCACTTTCGAAGGACACTACGAGGCATTTGCCTACGCTCCGAGCATCGGCCTGAGCTACGCTTTCTGACGCGGCCATCCGCCCACAGACTGAAAAAAAACGAAAGTCGCACACGGAATGCACCGCGTGCGACTTTCTTTCACAGGGACTGATGTATTGGATCAGCTTTCGGCCTGTTCGGCCAATATCTTGTCGACCAGCTCCTTGCCCATGGCTCGCAGCTTGAACTTCTGAATCTTGCCGCTGCCGGTCTTGGGATAATCGTCCACGAAAAAGACGTATTTCGGAATCTTGTAGCGAGCGATGCGGCCCTTGCAGTAGGCGTCGTCCTGCGTCAGCTGCTCGCCGTCTTTGAGAATGACGAACGCTCCCACTATCTCGCCGTATTTGGCATCGGGGATGCCCACCACCTCCACCATCTTGACCTGAGGCATGGTATAGATAAAGTTCTCTATTTCACGCGGATAGATATTTTCGCCGCCTCTGATTATCATGTCCTTGATGCGGCCGGTGATGTGATAGTAGCCATCGGCGTCTTTGATGGCAAGATCGCCCGAGTGGAGCCAGCCGTCGGCGTCGATGGTGGCCGCCGTGGCTTCGGGGTTCTTGTAGTATCCCTTCATCACATTGTAGCCTCGGCAGCATATCTCGCCCGGCTGGCCGATGGCGCACTCCTGGCCCGTCTCCTGGTCAAACACCTTGACCTCCACGTCGGGATATTCGACGCCTACCGTGGTGGCGCGCACCTCGGGCGAGTGGCAGGTGCGCGAGGCCGTCATGCCGGGAGCGCTTTCGGTCAGGCCGTAGACGCTGATGATGTCTTTCATGTTCATCTTGTCCATCACCTGCTTCATGGTCTCGATGGGGCAGATCGAGCCGGCCATGATGCCCGTGCGCAGCGTCGAGATGTCGAACATGCTGAACATGGGGTGGTTGAGCTCGGCCACGAACATGGTGGGCACGCCGTAGAGCGCCGTGCAGCGCTCGCGCTGGATGGAAGCCAGAACAAGCAGTGGATCAAAGTCTTCGGTTATCACCATGGTGGCGCCGTGGGTCAGCACGGCACACAGCGCCAGCACTATGCCGAAGCAGTGGAAGAACGGCACGCACACCAGCAGACGCTCGCGGTCGGTGTAGAGCATGCATTCGCCCGTGGCCAGGCCGTTGTTGACTATGTTGTGGTGAGTCAGCATCACGCCCTTGGGGAAGCCCGTGGTGCCCGACGTGTACTGCATGTTGACCACGTCGTGGCACGTGACGTGCGAGTGGGCCTCGTGCACCGCCGCGTGGCCTATGCTCTTGCCTACCGACAATATTTCGGACGACGAATACATGCCCTTGTGCTTTTCGGGACCCATCACCACCACGTTGCGCAGCTCCGGGAAGTCGGCCGACTCGAGGTGTCCGCGCAGCGATGTCTTGAGTTCGGGCACAAGTTCGTACATCATCCCGATGTAGTCGCTGTCGCGATAGCGCCCGATGATGCACATGGTGTGAATGTCGGCGTTCTTCATCATGTATTTCAGCTCGGCGCTCTTGTAGTTGGTGTTGACCGTCACGAGCCACGCGCCGATTTTGGCCGATGCGAAAAAGACGGTCAGCCAGTCGGGAATATTGTTGGCCCAGATGCCGACCTTGCAGTCCTTGCGCACCCCGATGGCCATCAGCCCGGCCGCAAAGTTGTTGACGCGCTCGTCGAACTCCTTGTAGGTCAGCCGCAAATTGCGGTCGGGGTAGACAATGAACTCATGGTCGGGGGTGAGGCGGGCGTATTTTTCGAGCAGTCCGCCCATGGTGTCGTTTATCAATGCCATCGCGCTTCGGTTTTAGATTGGCATATATATCACCGAAATGGCACGCACGGGCTTGCCGTCGGCACTTGCTATGCGGTGTCTGATAATCGAATCCATGTAGATGCTGTCGCCCGGGTGTAGCTCGAACGTCTCGTTGCCGTACTCGACGCGCATCTGCCCTTCGAGTATGTAGAGGAACTCCTCGCCCTCGTGCGTCGAAAGCTCTGTCTCATCGCCCGTTTCGGGGTTGATGCTGATGATCGACGGCTCCATGTTGCGGTCGTCCTTGGTCAGAGCCAGCGGGTCGAAACTGATGCGGGTCGACGTGCGCACGCGCCCGACCTCGTCGGCACGTGTCACCACTGCGCTGCGGCTCTCGTGATTGTCGGTGAAAGTGCCCACACGCACTCCCAAGGCTGCCGCTATGCGCGATATTATGCCTAATGCCGGCTGGATTTCGCCGTTTTCAATCTGTTCTAACTGTTTCTCGCTCAGGTGAGAGGCCGATGCGATGTCGGCAAGCGAGGCTTTCTTTAATTCTCTGATTTGGCGTATCTTGTTGCCAAGTTCATGATTTCCGGCCATCTTGTCTTTTTTTCTTCCTTAACTAAAGTATTGCGCCGACGCCTTCGCTCGCGGCAAAGGGCCGGTTTGTGAAAATCGTCGCAAAAGTACCAAAATTAGCAGTAAAGCCGTCCGACGGACAGACTATTTTTGGTGTGTTTTTTGACAGACGCTCAGACGCCCGCGCCCCGTCGGCCGTCAATCTCTTGGAGGCGGAGTGCGAAGTTCGCGAGTTTGTTGTATCTTTGCCGAGCCCTGCGGCACTAACCGACAAACAGCATCAGAAGCATGGATTACATAGTATCTGCCCGCAAATATCGCCCCGCCACGTTCGACTCTGTGGTGGGCCAGCGGAGCATAACCACCACACTCAAAAACGCCGTCAAGAACGGCCAACTGGCTCATGCCTACCTGTTTTGCGGGCCACGCGGCGTGGGCAAGACCACCTGCGCGCGCATCTTCGCCAAGACCATCAACTGCTCCAACCTCGGCACCGACCAGGAGGTGTGCAACGAGTGCGAGTCGTGCCGCGCATTCAACGAAAACCGGTCGTTCAACATCCACGAGCTCGATGCTGCCAGCAACAATTCGGTCGACGACATCCGGACGCTCATCGACCAAGTGCGCATCCCGCCGCAAGTAGGCCGCTATTCGGTCTACATCATCGACGAGGTTCACATGCTGTCGCAGAGCGCCTTCAACGCCTTCCTCAAGACGCTCGAAGAACCGCCGCACCACGCCATTTTCATCCTCGCCACCACCGAAAAGCACAAGATTCTGCCCACCATACTGTCGCGCTGCCAGATTTTCGACTTCAACCGCATAACCGTCAAGGACGCAGCGGCGCATCTGCAGCAAGTGGCTCAGAAAGAGGGTATCAGCATCGAAGCCGAAGGCCTCAACGTGATTGCCCGCAAGGCCGACGGCGCCATGCGCGACGCCCTTTCGATTTTCGACCAGATAGTGGCCTTCTCGGGCCGGCAG
>SAMEA3663209__coassemble_790_pt1 | contig 12603 bp, 12 predicted proteins | sample SAMEA3663209__metabat2_high_PE_010 | metagenome-assembled genome bin SAMEA3663209 (sample SAMEA3663209) | pig gut metagenome | biome: pig gut; feature: pig-associated habitat; material: faeces | place: China | collected 2013 | reverse complement strand
AGCGGCGCGGGCGGCTGAGGAAATAGACCGTGGCGTCGTTCACAAGCCGGTAGATGGCTTCGGTCTTGTCCACGTAGAGGCAGCCCTCTTCGCGGAGTTTTTTGAAATTCTGTATTCCGATGGGTAAGCTTTGCATGGCGTAAGCGCTTTGATTTCTGCAAAGTTAGCAAAAAGCCGTTGCGCGCGTCATCGTCAGCTGACACAAAGGCGCGATGCCCCGGCCTGCAGTCTGGCATCGGTCACAAAAAAAAATAGCGGAAAGCAGTCGCTCCGTGCCGGTGCGCGCCGCTTTCCGCCTGTGTCGGGGCGTGATGCCCGTGGCGGCTATTTGATGCCTCTGATTCTTTTCTCCCAGTTCCACGCCGAAAGCAGCGTGTCTTCGATGGGCGTGCCGGCCTTCCAGCCGAGTTCGGTGTTGGCCAGCGTGGTGTCGGCCCATATCTTCTCGATGTCGCCGGCGCGTCGGCCCACAATCTTGTATTTGAGGTCGACGCCGGTGGCCTTGATGAACGCCTTGACCAGCTCCATCACCGAGAGGCCGTTGCCCGTGCCGATGTTGAAATATTCGTTGTTCGACTTGGCCTTGCCATCCATCAGGCGGCGGATGGCCACCACGTGTGCCTTGGCGAGGTCGCAGACGTTGATGTAGTCGCGCACGGCCGTTCCGTCGGGCGTGTCATAGTCGTCGCCGAAGATGCTGAGCTGCTCGCGCAGTCCTGCGGCCGTCTGGGTGATGAACGGCACAAGGTTGGCCGGCACGCCGAGCGGCAGTTCGCCGATGAGTGCCGACGGGTGTGCGCCGATGGGGTTGAAGTAGCGCAGCGCCAGTCCATTGAAGTCGGGGTTGACGTGGCAGAAGTCGCGGATGATGTCCTCGTTGATGGCCTTGGTGTTGCCATAGGGCGATGTGGCCGGCAGGCGCGGCGTCTGCTCGGTGACGGGCAGATGGTCGGGCTGGCCATAGACGGTGCACGACGACGAGAAGACCAGATGGTGCGTGCCGAACTCCTTCATGCACTCCAGTATGTTGAGCAGCGAAGTGACGTTGTTGCGATAATATTCGAGCGGCTTCTGCACCGATTCGCCCACGGCCTTGGATGCCGCGAAGTGTATGATGGCGTCGATGCCTTTGTTTCGCGCGAAGAATGCGCGCGTGAGTTCGCGTTCGGCGAGGTCCAGCTTTTCGAATCTGGGGCGGATGCCGGTTATCTTCTCGATGTTGTCGACCACATCGGCCTGCGAGTTCGACAGATTGTCCACAATCACCACGTCGTAGCCGGCCTGCTGCAGCTCGACCACCGTGTGCGAGCCGATGAAGCCGGTGCCGCCGGTCACTAATACAAGTTTGTTCATAGTTTTTTTTAGTTTGTTCTCTGATTCGGCTAAGATATGAAACTATCGATTTCGGAATGCGGGTGGCGGCGGCATTTTCGGAGTCCATTTCGGCTTTTTGCTGACACAAAGCGGACATCGGCCGGCCCCCTGAAAACAGAATTTGCCCTCCCGGCGGACCCGAGAGAGCAAATCCTGCTTTGCGGCGCTGCCGCAAAACTAAGCTGTAACGTCTTTTTCTACAGCAAGTTTGCCACGATAGTAGCCACATTCGCCGCATACGCAGTGCAGCTTGATGGTTGCGCCGCAGTTGGAGCATACGCCGAGAGTCGGAGCCACTGCCTTGTAGTGCGTTCTGCGCTTTGCGCTGCGAGTTTTCGAATGGTTTCGTTTAGGATGTGCCATTGTACTAAATTTATAATTGGTTGACTATTTATTGAGCAAGCCTTTCAGCGCGTCCCAGCGCGGGTCGGAACCCGAGGCCGGTGTGTCGCTGTCGGCATTGTTTTCGGTGTGGGCGTCACTCACAAGGTAGTGACTGAGTTTTTCGAGCATTTCGGCGTCGCACGTCGGGTTGCCGTCAGCGTCGAGCGGATGCTCAAAGCGCATTGGCAGGCTGACGCACACGAATTCGTAGAGCCACTGCGTGAGGTCTATCTCGGTGTCGGCGGCGTCGATCACCACCATGCCTTCGCCGTCGTCTTCGGCGCGGCTGCCAAACTTGACGATGAGCTCTTCGGCGGTGCTGACCGGATAGTCGAACGTGCCGAGGCAGACGTCGCAGGTGGCCTCGACGGTGCCGCTTATCTCAAAGTCGAACCGCAGCATGTATTCCGTCTTCTCCATCACCACGTGGGCCGCAAGGTTGCCGCGCCCCACCATCGAGTGCTCGATGCCGGCAAAGAAGGCGTCGTCGAGCACAAAGTCGAACTCGTGCCGGCCGTCGGCCAGCGCCTTGAATGCCACCTCGTATCTGCCCTGAGTGTCTGCCACTGATGATGCGTCTTTTCTGAAAAACCGTGCAAAGGTATAAAAACTTGGCATCATACGTCAATGTCGACATAATATTTTGCGCACGGCAACAACAAAATGACGGGTCGCCATGTCGGAATATGACGATTGGAATAGCACGATTATACACTTTTAAACAAAAAGCATTAACTTGCGCTGATTTGTAGTCTGCCACAAAAAAAGGAAACGTCATGCCATACCGTCGTCTACCCAACACCGATCAGGCGCGCCTGCGAGCCCTCAAGACGGCTCTCGAGGTCTGTGCCGTCGTCCAGCCCGTCGACCTCAAATTCAGCCAGAAGACGGCGCTCGACATTCAGGCATTCACGCCGCTGTTCGAGCAAAGTGTCATGCAATATCTCGATAGTCGCAATCTGCAGGTTCGGTATGGCAAGATGCTGGCAGAGGCGGCTCGCAATGCGCGGCTCTATTTGTCGCACTACATTCAGGTATTCAATTTTTGCATAATCCGGGGCGAGATTCGGCCGGAGATGCGGCAGATGATGTCGATTGATGCCGACGACGCTGCCGTGCCCGACATCAGCACCGACGCCCTGCTGCTCGAGTGGTGCGAAAAGGTGATTGGCGCCGAGGAGAAGCGCACCGGCAACCGCATCTACAATCCGTCGATTGCGGTGGTCAAGGTCAAATATGAGCAGTTTCGCGAGGCTTATCATCAGCACAAAGACCTGCTTGCCACCACGCTCAAGCATCACGACAGGCTCGACGAGATGCGCAAGCGGGCCGACGAACTGATTATGACGCTGTGGAACGAGGTGGAGGCGGCATACGCGCCCGTCGATTCGGATGCCAAGCGCGACCTGTGCGCCGCCTACGGCCTGATATACGTCTACCGGCCGCACGAGAAGCACAAGAATCTTTTTGCCTGATTGCGGAGAGAAGACAAGTCCACACCACACATAAAGAAGAACCGGGAGCTGACGGTCAGTGCCGTCCGCTCCCGGTTCTTTGTTTCCTTGCGTGCCCTCGAGACGCCCGTCATGAGATGACCTGGCCGCCGGTGCGCGTCTTGGTGGTGACCACGATGGGACCTTTGCCTGCCTGAAGTTTTTTCTTTTTGCTGATGCCCTTGGCAACCAAGCCCACCTTGCTGCTCTCGGTCTGCATCATGAAGGTCAGTTCCTCCTTGTCGTTGAGCAGCTGCAACTGGATGCGGCCTTCGGTGGTGGTGAAGTCCGACGAGGCGGTCAGTTTGACGCGCTTCTGGCCCATGATGCCGCCCTTGGTGGTCTCGATGTGGAACTCGCCGGTGGTTTCGCACAGGTTGACGGCGGCGGCCATGGTGCGGATGTTGAAGACGCCCGTGCAGTTGGATATGCGGACGGCGCCCGAACTGCTCCTGACGTTGAGCGTGCCCTCGACGTTGGCAATTGTCTGACGGCCGGCCACGGTGGCCACCGTGAGCGTGCCCTCGACGCCGGTTATCTCGACCTCACCGTCGGGCGAGTCGACCGAGAGCGAGCCGTTGACGTCGGTCAGCTTCTGCGCGCCCGACGACGACGAGGTGCTGATGGTGCCGCTCAGCCTGTCGGCCGTGACGCTGCCGCCCTTCGAGTTGAGCGACAGGTCGCCGTGGCTTGCCGTGGCGGTTATCTTCCCCTGCACCGTGTTGGCCACCAGCTTGTTGTCTGCCAGCCCGCTGATGTCGACGTATCCCGACGTGTTCTCGACCGTCACTTCGACGCCGGCCGGGACGTTCACCGTCACTTCGCCCACAAAGGAGGCGAACGAGTCGTCGGAGACGATGATGTCTATCACGAGCGTCGTGCCCTCGGTGCGGTAGTCGATTTTGTAGGCGGCGTCGGGCTTCATGGCTTCGAGGCGTCCCTGCATGGCCGTGCGGCCGTCGTCGGACTTGAGGACGTTGACTTTGCAGAAGCGGCCGTTGACGAGCACCGATGTCAGGCCGTCAAAGGTGTCGTGCGCTTCGGCAACGGTGATCATCTGCTTGATTTCGGCAGTGGCGGCGGTTGCCATGGTCAGCATGGCTGCGAGTGCCAGCGTAGCTGTGTGCAAGATGTTGTGTTTCATATCGTATCGAGGTTTTTTGGAATGAATTGCTTCGGTTTTGCGCGTCAGAGCTTATAGGTGTCGAGGCTCGAATTGGTTTCGGGATAGTCGAGCGTGTAGTGCAGGCCGCGGCTTTCCTTGCGTTTCTGCGCCATCTTGATGATGAGGAATCCCACGTTGATTTTGTTGCGGAGCTCGCACAGCTTTTTGGACACGCGCGATTTCTGGTAGAGCTCTTCGGTTTCGCGATAGATGATTTCGAGGCGGTCGGAGGCGCGCTTGAGCCTGAGGTTGGAGCGGACGATGCCCACATAGTTGCTCATGATGGTCTCGACCTCCTTGTTGGCCTGCGTCACGAGAATCATCTCCTCGTTGTGCGTGGTGCCCTCGTCGTTCCACTGCGGGATGTCGTTGCAGATTTCGGTGCCGTCGAGCTGGGCGACGGAATCGGTGGCGGCCACGTCGGCATAGACGAGCGCTTCGAGCAGTGAGTTGGATGCCAAGCGGTTGGCCCCGTGCAGGCCGGTGCAGCTGCATTCGCCTGCGGCATAGAGGTTGCGGATGGAGGTGCGGCCGTTCAGGTCGACCTTGATGCCTCCGCACAGATAGTGCGCTGCCGGCACCACCGGAATCATGTCTTTGGTTATGTCGATGCCGAGCGAGAGGCATTTGTTGTAGATCATCGGAAAGTGCTGGCGGGTCAGCTCGGCCTCCTTGTGCGTCACGTCGAGGTAGACGAAGTCGTCGCCCGTCACCTTCATCTCGTTGTCGATGGCGCGTGCCACGATGTCGCGCGGCGCAAGGCTGCCCCGCTCGTCATATTTCTTCATGAACTCTTCGCCGCGCTGCGTGCGCAGCACCGCGCCGTAGCCGCGCATGGCCTCGGTTATCAGGAAGCTGGGCGTCTCGCCGGGGTTGTAGAGCGACGTGGGGTGGAACTGCACGAACTCCATGTTCTGTATCACGCCCTTGGCGCGGAAGACCATGGCTATGCCGTCGCCCGTGGAGATGACGGGGTTGGTGGTGACTTGGTAGACGTTGCCGATGCCGCCGGTGGCCATCATGGTGAATTTGGACAGGAAAGTGATGACCTCGTTGGTCTGCTCGTCCATCACATAGGCGCCGTAGCAGCGTATGTCGTTCATCCACGGCTCGTTGGCGCGTCCCAGATGGTGCTGGGTGATGATGTCGATGGCAAAGTGCTTTTCGTAGACGTCGATGTTGGGATGATTCTTGATCTGCGAGATGAGCGCGCGCTGAATCTCGAAGCCGGTGTTGTCGAGATGGTGCAGGATGCGGAACTCGGAGTGACCGCCCTCGCGGTGCAGGTCGAAGTTGCCGTCGGCGCGCTTGTCGAACGACGTGCCCCACGACAGCAGCTGCTCTATCTGCGCCGGAGCCTTGGTTATCACCTGCTCCACCACCTTGGGGTCGCAGATGAAGGCGCCGGCTATGTGCGTGTCGCGGATGTGCTTCTCGTAGTTGTCGGGCTGATAGGTGACGGCCGCGATGCCGCCCTGTGCAAACGAAGTGTTGGTGACGTCGAGCGTCGTTTTCGAAATGAGCGCCACGCGGCCCTTGGCGGCCACCTTGAGCGCGAACGACAGGCCGGCCGCTCCCGACCCTATCACCAGAAAGTCATAAACCTTTCTCATCTGAGTTTCATTATTTTGATTGTCGGCCGAGCTCTCGCTGCGGCATCCGGCGCCCTTTAGCCGGCGTCTGACGCTGCAAAAATACTATTTCTGACCGCCCGACGGCTCAAAAAATTGCGCCTCTTGCACACATCGACACCGCGAGGGCACGATTTTGTAACGCCTTTGTATCGGCCGCTCAACACCCGCGTAACATCCGGACGTTATGCTTGGCTCTGTAAATCAGAGCATGAGAAAAACAATGAGGAAATATTTCGAAACCATCGTGCTGTCGGACATCCACCTCGGCACCGCACACTCCAAAGTGGAGCAGCTGGGCAACTTCCTGCGCAGCATCGACTGCCGCAGGCTGATTCTGAACGGCGACATCATCGACGAATGGCATCTGCAGAAGTCGGGGCTGGCGGCCTGGAAGACCAGCCACACGCAGCTCGTCAAGACCATCATGAAGATGATGGAGCATCACGCCACCGAAATCATCTATATCCGCAGCAACCACGACGAATTCATCGACGGGCTGATTCCGCTCGACTTCGGCCCCATCCGCTTCGAGCGCGACATGATATACGAGAGCCACGGCAAGCGCTACTTCGTGACCCACGGCGACATCTTCGACACGGTGACCACCAACATGAAGTGGCTGGCCCGCCTGGGCGACACGGGCTACACCGCCCTGCTGTGGCTCAACAAGATATACAACAACCACCGCGCGCGCCACGGACGGCCCTACCATTCGCTGTCGCAGCGCATCAAGCGCAAGGTCAAGTCGGCCGTGTCCTACATCAGCTCGTTCGAGCGCGAACTGGTGGGGCTGGCGGCCGCCAAGCGCTGCGACGGCATCATCTGCGGCCACATACACCAGCCGGCCGACACGTGGATCGACGGCATCCATTATCTCAATTCGGGCGACTGGGTCGAGAGCCTCAGCGCACTGGCTCAGGACGCCGACGGCAACTGGCGCGTCATCGAATACGACGAGCGCGAATGCCTTGCGAGGGCCGGGAGCGAGGAGGCCGTCGGACTTCTAAACTTCGCGTCATGAGTCAGCGTGGTGCCTCCGCTGCTGCGGCGCGAGGTGCTCGAGGCGCACGCCACCGAGGGCGACTATGTGCACGGCTACATGCTCAACCCGGCCTTCGAGACCGACGTGCGCAACTTCAACGCCGTGCGCCCCGACGTGCCTATGGACTTTTTCTGGGACAAGAAAGACGCTCCGGCCACCGTCAGCCCGGCGCGCAACCTGCGCTTCCACACCATCGACGACCGCCGCTTCATCGAGGCCATGGCCGGATGCCGCGCCTATGCCACCACGGCCGGATTCGAGTCGGTGTGCGAGGCCATGTATCTGGGCAAGCCCGTGCTGATGGTGCCCACCCACGTGGAGCAGGACTGCAACGCCTACGACGCCATGGCATCGGGCGCGGGCATCATCTCCGACCGCTTCGACATCGGCGCGCTGCTCGACCACGCGCTCATCTACAGGCCCAACGCCGCCTTTGCCGGGTGGGTCGACAGCTGCGAGGCGCTGATGATGGCCGAGATAGAGCAGGCCTTCAGCCCGAGCGGCACGCCGTGCCTCAACCTTCAGCCGACCTGACGGCCTGCGGCTCGCCGGGCTTGCGTCCGAAGCAGACACCCAGCATTCGGCCCTCGAGCACCATCTTGTCGTCGGGCGCAACGAGGCGCAGCTTGCCGCAGACGTCGCTCAGCGGAACCTGCGATATGCTGCCCTGCTGCATCGACACCATCACCCCGAACCGCCCCTCGTTGATGAGCGTGGCGGCCTTGGTGCCGTAGCGCGTGGCCAGGATGCGGTCGGCCGGGCTGGGAGCTCCGCCGCGCAGGATGTAGCCGAGGTTGGCCTCGCGGGTATCGAGATCGGTCATCTTCTTGATTTTCTTGGTGATGTAGGCTCCAGCCGTCTTCTTGTTGGGATGCGGATGCTGAAGGCCCTCGGCCACCACCACTATCGAGCAGGGCTTGCCGTTGGCGCTGCGCTCGACCAGCCGTTCGCACACCGCTTCGAGGTCGTATTCGAGTTCGGGAATCAGGATGACGTCGCCGCCCGATGCCAGGCCCGAGTAGAGCGCCAGCCAGCCGGCGTTGTGCCCCATGACCTCGATGACCATGACGCGGCGGTGCGAGTTGGCGGTGGTGTGGAGCCGGTCGATGGCCTCGGAGGCGATGTTGACGGCCGTGTCGAAGCCGAAGGTGGTGTCGGTGCCCCAGACGTCGTTGTCGATGGTCTTGGGCACGCCCACGATGTTGAGGCCGATGTCGGAGAGCATCGAGGCGGTGCGCTGTGTGCCGTTGCCGCCGATGCACACGAGTGCGTCGAGGCCGAGGCTGCGATAGTTGTCGCAGATGATGTTGGGCAGGTCGTTCTCGTCGGTCGACTTGAATGGCTTGACGCGCGATGTGCCGAGGACCGTTCCGCCCATGGTCAGGATGCCCGAAAGGCTGGCCTCGTCGAGGTTGCGGAAATCCTTGTCAATCAGTCCGCTGAATCCGTTATTGAATCCTATCACCTCCATGCCGTAGTTGAGCAGGGCGGTCTTGCCCACACCACGTATGGCAGCGTTTATGCCGGGGCAGTCGCCTCCGGCCGACAGGATTCCGATTTTCATTTTGGCAGCCATAGTTGCAAGTGTTTTGGGTTGGTGCTTCATGACCAAAGATAAGGCGGCCGGTGCATAGTAGGCGCAGGCGGCCGGCAACATTAAGCATCTTTAACACAGCGGCATCGCCCTGCCGGCGGCCTAATGCCGCGCGCGCCTCTTGTTTTGACGAAAGAGTGCTTATCTTTGCGGCTCGTCAGCCCCGGGCCGAGGTGTGGCAGCGGGCGCGTTTCAGGAGAATTCAAAACATCAAGCAGGAATGACTAAAATAGTTAGCGCATCAGAATTGCAGGACCGGCGCGACATCTACGACGAGCAGCTGACCGAGCAGCTTGCCGGGCACTATCGGAGCATCATCGGGCTGCTGGGCGAGGATGTGGACCGCGAGGGTCTGGCCAAGACACCCGAGCGCGTGGCCAAGGCCATGCAGTATCTTCTCAAGGGCTATGCCGAGGACCCCGAAGCCATCTTGCGCAGCGCCATGTTCCGCGAGCCCTACCAGCAGATGGTGGTTGTCAAGGACATCGAGCTCTATTCGCTGTGCGAGCATCACATGCTGCCGTTTTTCGGCAAGGCTCACGTGGGCTACATCCCGCGCAACCACATCACCGGCCTGAGCAAGATTCCGCGCGTGGTCGACGCCTTTGCGCGCCGCCTGCAGGTGCAGGAGCGGCTGACTACGCAGATCAAGGACTGCATCCAGAACACGCTCAATCCGCTCGGAGTGGCCGTGGTCATCGAGGCGTCGCACATGTGCGTGCAGATGCGCGGCGTGCAGAAGCAGCACTCGGTCACCACCACGTCCGACTTCACCGGAGCCTTTGCCAACAATCTGGCCACGCGCCAGGAGTTCTTCAACATCATCGGCTCCAACATGCACTGACGGCGCCGCCATCGGCTCCGCGAGACAGACGACATTGGCCGCCCCCGGCCCTGCGCAGGCAGACGGGAGCGGCCAATGTCGTTGTTGTGTGCGCCGTCAGCGGGCCACGGTGGCCAGTCGGAACGTGGGCGTGAAGACGAGCGCCAGGCCGTAGTAATATTCGGTCTGATTGCGGTCGGTGTCGTAGTAGAGCTTGGCGCCGAGGCTGAAGCGCAGGTCGCGGGCTATGGTGCGGACCAGGTCGGCCTGGGCGGTCAGCATGTTGCGGTCGGGCCGGTAGAGCTCGGGGCGGTACGACGACACGGACATGAAGAGCGGATTGCCGTTGCAGGCATAGAAGTCGTGGGCGTGCCAGAAGCCCACGGCGGCCTCGAAGCACCCCACGGTGAGGCCGGCTTCGGGACAGATGGCGTAGCCGTCGGCAAAGGGGCGCTGCTTCTTGTCGGTCAGCTCGTGATAGAACATGGCGTGCAGCCCCGCGTGCCATCGGCTCACAAGGCCGCTGCCGCCTGACGTCAGCACAACGCCGGCCGTGCCGTTGGCCATGCTCTGCATGGGTTCGTCGTAGTCGCTTATCTGGCCGCCGATGTGCTGCACGGTGATTGCCGTGGGAAACTCGAAGCGCAGACGGGCGTCGGGACGGCCGGCGCTGAAGGTCATCCGCACCCCGGCCATGAAGCGCTCGGGAATGGTGTCGCCCAGCTCGATGAACTGCTGCCAGTTGAGCCAGATGTCGGCGTCGAGATGCGGCCGCGTCCAGACGCACTGCACGCCCATCTCCACGGGCGAGGTCAGCTGGAGCTCCTCGTCGAGCAGCTGCTCGGGCAGGCGGTGGGCCGAGTTGGCGCGCAGGCAGCCCACTATCAGGTCGGCGTCGGGTGCAAACCGCCAGTCGGCCGCCACCACGGGCACTATGCGGCTGTACTTTTCGGTGCCGGCATACTGCACGAGGCTGATGCCGGCGCGCAGGCTGAAGTCGGCCGTGGGATAATAGACGAGCGACGGTTCGAGCGTGTAGCCGGGCAGGGTGTATCCCTCGATGTAGTCGCCGAAATACTCGTCGTTGCGGAAGAAGTTCTGGCTGACCACGTTGAGCAGCAGCTGGCCGTTGCGGGTGCTGTCGAACGCCTGCGCCGTGCCCTCGAACACGCTGCGGCTCTGCGCCGAGGCCCAGCCGGCGGCCATGCCGAGCGCTGCGGCTATGATGGTGATGCGCGTCTTCATCGGCCGAAGACTTTTTGGAGGATGGCCGAGGTGCGTGCCGACGCCTTGGTGCGGATGGCCATCTCCTGCTCACCCACCTTGGTAAAGAGTCCGTCCAGAGCCTTGTCGGTCAGATAGTCACTCAGGTCGGTCTGGACGGTCGTCAGTCCGGCCACCTGCCCCACCACCGAGCCGGCCACGTTGTTCCACTGTGTCGTCATCGTGTTCCACGACGACTGTGCCGACACGTTGCCGACTATTTTCTTCTGCAGCGACGCGTCTATTTTCGATGCGAAGAGCTTCTTGAGCTGCGGCCGCGTCTTCTGCTTGAAGTAGGCGGTGGCGGCCGTGTTGCCTCCGGCCAGAATCTTGGCGCCGTCCTGAATGGTCATGGAGGTGATGGCGTCGATGAAGATGGGCGCGGCTTCGGAGGCGGCATCGGAGGCGGCGGCGTTGATGCCGCGCACCACGTTGTCGACCATGGTCTGGCCGCCGGGCAGCTTGCTGATGTTGCGCGTGATGACCTGCGCCTCGTCGGGCAGCAGTATCCTGACGGCCAGGTCGCCATAGTAGCCGTTGGTGGCCGAGAGCTGATGCGAGGCCTTGTTGGTGCCCACCTTGAGGGCCTCTTTGAGTCCGGCCACAATCTCGGCCTGCGTCAGTGCCGATTTGCTTTGGGTGCCCGCAGCACCCTGATATCCGGCCAGGCCGGCCAGGTCGGCACAGCCGGCCACTGCGGCGCACGCGGCCAGCAGCAGTCCTATCCATACGTTTTTCATAATCCGTCAGCGTTTTTGATTGGTAATTGGTCGATTATTGATTGGTCTTTTATCTGATGAGTTCCTCGCGGTTGGTGTCGAGCTTGATGAAGATGAAGAGCAGGATGCTGAATCCCCACAGCGACGAGCCGCCATAGCTGAAGAACGGCAGCGGGATGCCGATGACGGGAGCCAGGCCGATGGTCATGCTGATGTTGATTGCGAAGTGGAAGAAGAAAACGGAGGCCACGCAGTAGCCGTAGACGCGGCTGAACACCGAGTGCTGCCGCTCGGCCACCACTATCATGCGCACCACAAAGGCCGCGAACAGCGCCACCACGCATATCGACCCCACAAAGCCCCACTCCTCGCCTATGGTGCAGAAGATGAAGTCGGTGGTCTGCTCGGGCACAAAGTCGAACTTGGTCTGCGTGCCCTGCAGGAATCCCTTGCCGGCAAAGCCGCCCGAGCCTATGGCTATCTTGCTCTGATTGACGTTGTAGCCCGCCCCCAGTAGGTCCTCCTCGACGCCGAAAAGCACGTTGATGCGCGTGCGCTGGTGCGGGCTCAGGATGTTGTCGAAGGCATAGTCGGTGGCCGACGAGGCCACCATGCCCACCCACAGCAGCACAAGCATGGTGCGCACCACCGGCAGGCGCTTGATGAACGAGCGTATGAGCAGAAACACCGACATGACCGCCGTGCCGCCCAGCAGCGAATATTTCCACCGCATGAAGTCGTGCCCGGTGACGTAGAAGAACATCACCATGGCGCCCACCGACGCCGCGCACAGCAGCAAGGCCACCCACAGGTCGCGGCGCAGGCCCGCCACGAACGCGGCCACGGCAAACAGCAGCAGCATGACGCCCTGCACATAGACCGACTCGACCAGAAACGACGAGATGGCCGCCACCACGCCCACCATGCCCACCACCAGCACCAGCGGCGACAGGCCTTCGCGATACATGGGGATGAGCAGCACGAAGTAGACCAGCGCGCTGCCCGTGTCGTTCTGCAGCAGGATGAACAGCACCGGCAGCATCAGCACAAGGCCCAGCTTGCAGCTGTTGGCAAGGCTGAACGTGAAGCCGTAGCGGCTCATGATGCGGGCC
>SAMEA3663209__coassemble_781_pt1 | contig 12691 bp, 7 predicted proteins | sample SAMEA3663209__metabat2_high_PE_010 | metagenome-assembled genome bin SAMEA3663209 (sample SAMEA3663209) | pig gut metagenome | biome: pig gut; feature: pig-associated habitat; material: faeces | place: China | collected 2013 | reverse complement strand
TGCCAGTTCTGGATTTCAAACTTACCGCTGCGGATTTCCTTGCCGCTGCCGTCATAAGATTTCACCATGCCACTCTTCCAGTCGAAAGTCATGTAGGCATCGACACTTTCCTCGCCGGTGGCTACGCCGGTGTCGGAGTGCTGGAGCTGGCCTGTCAGGTCGGCCGGAGGACATCCCCACCAAATGCCGCCTGTCCAGTCGGCACCGGGAGCATATCCGAGGTTACCCCAAGCGCCGCCATCGCTACGCAAATCGGTATCCCATGTCCAACCCTTGGTGCCAAAGTCGGTGAGGGCGCACTCGGCATCCGAAGTGCTCTTGAATGCCCACCATGTGGCCTCACTCCAACTGCCCGTTCCGGGTGCGGCATAGATGAGCTGCAAGTGGCTTGCGTCGAGTGCAACTATCTCAAAGTCTGTCGGCGTTGCACCGCCACCGTTGATTTGGAATGGGAAGAGGATGGCTCCTTCGGTGGTTGTGAGTGTCCCATACGACCAGTTCTCAATCGCACCATCAATCGACGGATGGCTCTTCTCGCCGGTGTAGCCGGTTATGGAGTACTTGCCGCTGCGAATCTGGTTGCCACCGGCATCGTAGGTCTTGATGTTGCCATCGTCGTAGAATTCCATGTAGGCACCTGCATTTTCCTCGCCGGTTGCTACACCGGTGTCAGAGTGCTGGAGCTGACCGGTCAAGTCGGCCGGAGGACAGCCCCACCAGATGCCACCAGTCCAATCTTCGCCGGGAGAATATCCGAGGTTACCCCAAGCGCCGCCATCGCTGCGCAAATCGGTATCCCATGTCCAAACCTTGTAGCCGTATGCGTCCGAAGCGAGGATGCGCATCTCGGGTGTGAGTTCGGTGGGGACATAGACGTTGCAGGTCTTGGAGGCGACAACCTTCGAGCCGTCGAAGTTCATCGTCTCGACATAGAATTTCTGTTCGTTAGGATTGCCACGCTTCGGCACAATCTTGAACTTGCCGTTGGGAACACCGGAAACAAGCACATTTTCAGCACCTTCGGCATCAGTCTGATAGATGCGCACCACTCGCGAAGGCGATGTGAAGAAAGTGAAGTAGTTGCCGTCCGCCTTCTCCTGTGTGTAGGTCTCGTCATACTGCTTGAACGAGAAGCCGTCAGAAAGCTGCTGCTCCGACAGACTGCTGCCCGGCATGTTGATGTCGTCTTCCGTAGGGTCGCAGGCAGCGAACAGACCTGCGGCAGCCATCATTAATATAATTGACTTTTTCATTGTTTAATCTGTTTTAATGATTTATACATCTTGATTACCAACCGCCATACTCAGAGTCGGCAGAAGTCCAGCCTTCGTTCTGCACCACGGTTCCGAGAGCCACCTGAGTGTCGGGCATCTTCTGGAATCCGGCCGTGGCCTTGTAGCGCGCACCGTAGCCGCCGTTGTGGCTTGCAGCATCGTTCTTGGCAGGCGAACCGCAATAGTAAATGTCCTGACCTTCCTGCTTGTCGAGAACCACCGAGGCGATGTGCCAGCGGCGGATGTCGTTCCAGCGGATGCCCTCGCAGGCAAACTCCCAGCGACGTTCGTCCTGCAAAGCTTTCAGAGAATAAGCTACATCGGGCAGGCCGGCACGTGCACGAACCCTGTTCAGACCGGTAGCTTCCTCTTTGAGCTCCGACTGCATCAGCAGCACGTCGGCAAAGCGGATGAGCACAAGGTCGCGGATGTTGTCGAGCTGGAAGTTATTTCCGTAACCGCCCTGCTGACCGCCAGACATGCCATACATGCAGGTCTCGAAGCAGGCCACGTATTCGGGAATGCCCTCGGATGTGGAGACAGAACCGTCGTTCTTGCAAGAAATAGGCGACCACTTCTTTGAATAATAGTCGGTTTCTTGCACGAAGTCTGCCCAGCCGCCGCGTCCGTAGTTCGGCATTTCCTCAGTGTCGTTGACATCGCAGACCGTTGCCTTCAGGCGGATGTCGTTGGGCTCGGCTACCTTCCAGTCCTTCACGAGGTTCGGAGCCACAGGGCCTGCACCCCAGCCTTGGCCGAAGGGGAAGGTGTTGGCATAGTCCTGGCCGCCGCGCACACCGAAGTGAAGGGCATAGCCGTTAGAATAGCCGATGGTGGTGTTCCACGAAGCCTGCTTGTTGAACTTGATGGCGAACATGGACTCGGGGTTGATGCCGTTGTCGTTTTCGACCCACTTCAGACCCTTGCCGGCCGTGTAGGGATAGTCGTTGATGGTCTTGGAGTTGGTGTAGGGCCACAGGTTGCGGAAGTCGTCCACGAGCGAGTAGCCGGAGTTGTTGACGCAGTCGTCGATGTAGCCTATGACGTCCTGCTTGGTCAGAGTCGAGCCGTCGGGCAGCGCGACAGACGTCAGCGGATTGTAGGCCGTGCTGGTCAGGTCGGCCAGAGTGGTGCCGTTGCAATACATGCCTGTGTAGAACAGCCATGCGCGTCCGAGCATGGCTTCGGCGGTGTATTTGTCAACATGGCCTGCGCGCGAAGAGTTGAGGCTGTTCTCGGCCGGCATCGACGAAGCGGCATCGCGAAGGTCCTGAAGAATCTGACCCCAAAGAACCTTGACGTCGCCCTGCTTGTTGTCGGCCTCGGCTGCGTTGCGCACCAGAGGCACGTTGCCGTACATGGAAGCGAGTTCGTAGTAATAGTAGGCACGGAGGAACTTGGCCTCGCCGATGGCCTGGTTCTTGACGTCGTCGGACATGCCCGACGAGCCTTCGAGCACTTCGATGAGAGTGTTGGCACGAGAGATGCCCTTGTAACGGTCGGCATAGAACTGGTTGGTCATGTCGGCGTTGTAGTTCATGAGCAAATCCTCGGCCTGCATCAGCTTGTCGTTGGTGCCGCCACCGCCAAACTGATCGTCGGAGGCCAGGCAGGCGTTGTAGAGGAACGACATCTGAGGATTGGCATGAATTTCGTTCAGGTTCTGATACACGCCTGCGAGTACAGCCTCTGCGTCAGCGTCAGTCTTGGGGAACTGGCTTGACGACATTTCACCAATGTTCTCAACATCGTCAATGTCGCACGAAGCGAGACCCATTGTGCAAAGGGCAGTTGCTATATAAAATATCTTTTTCATTGTACGTTCAATTTTTAGGAGTTAGAATTTAACGTTCACACCTACCAAGTATGTACGAGGCTGCGGATAGTTGCCCACGTCGACGCCGGTCACCCACGACTCGTTGGCGATTGACTTGCCGTTTTCAGGATCCATGCCCTTGTAGTCGGTGATGGTGAAGAGATTCTGAGCTGCCACATAAAAACGGCACTGCTGGAATGGAGCGTTCTTCCACAAATACTTGAAGTCGTAGCCCAAGGTGATGTTCTGCATACGGAAGTAATCGGCATCTTCGATGTAGATGTCTGAGATAGACTGCCAGTTGACACCGGAGTTCATCTTGGCAAACTGCGGATACCTGTTGCTTGTGCCCTCGCCGTTCCAGTAGCTGTAGACTTCGGTGGTGAAGTTCTCATATTCGCCGTCGGTGAACTTGCGATAAGAGCGAGCCACCTGCTGGCCGAGCGCTGTATAGCCGGTCAGGTTGATGTCGAAGCCCTTGTAGCTTGCGCCGATGGTGATGCCCATCGTGACGTCGGGCGTAGGATTGCCGAGGTCGGTCTTGTCGTCGTCGTTCACAATGCCGTCGCCGTTAACGTCAACAAACTTGAGGTCGCCCACCTTCAGGCTCGAGCCCTGGTGAGAGTTGGCCGGGTCGCCGTCCTTGAGAGTCGCGATGTAGGCGGCAAGGTCAGCCTCGTTCTGGATGACGCCATCGGTCTTGTAGCCCCAGAAGTAGCCAATCGGGTGGCCTTCTTCGAAGCGGGCCATGTAGCCTGTGCCCTGTGCAAGCAGGTCGCTGCCGCCGTTGTTGTATTTCTGCGAAGAGTTGACCTCGGTCACTTCGTTCTTGTTGTAGGCAATGTTGTAGCCGATGTTGTACTTGAAGTCGTCGCCTATCTGGTCGTTCCAGTTGAGGGCCACTTCAATACCGGTATTCTCGACCGTACCGGCGTTCTTCAGCTGCGTGGAGAAGCCAGTCGTCGGCGACACCGGAACCGACACGAGCAGGTCTTTGGTCTTCTTCTTGTACCAGTCGAAATTGAAGCCAAGCTTTCCGGCCAGCAGACGTGCGTCAAGGCCGATGTTGAGCTGTTCCGACGTTTCCCACGTAAGGTCTTCGTTGGCAAGACGCGAGAGAGAGGCACCGCGCACGGGCGTGTCTTTGGTGTTGCCGAACGAATAGTTGCTGTAGGCGTCGTATGCAAAGGCGGCCTCGTATTGGAATGCGGAGATGTTCTTGTTACCGTTCTGACCCCAGCCGGCACGCAGTTTCAGGAAGTCAACCACGTCTTTCACCGGCTCCATGAAGCTTTCGTTGCTGATGACCCAGCCGGCCGAGAACGACGGGAAGTAGCCCCAGCGCTGTCCGGGAGCGAACATCGAGGAACCGTCGCCGCGGATGATTGCCGACAGCATGTACTTTTCGGCGTAGTCATAGTTCACACGACCGAAGTACGACATGCCGCGAGAGTCGGTGCTCGGCAGACCCGATACCGTGGCCGACGTGTTGTTCTTCATCAGGCTCATGTATGCATGGTCGAAGTCCGAGATGATTGCGCTTGTTGCGGTTGCGCTGAGCTCGAAGCCGAAGTTCGGGCGGCTCTCGCCATATTCGGTACCGAAGAGCACGTCAAAGTGGTTGTCGTCGATGTCGAACCTGTAGTTCAGGGTGTTGGTGGTGCTCCATGTCCAGCCTGTGCCAATCTGGTTGGTGGCCGACTCGGCTACGCGCTGGTCGCCCTGGTCGTTCAGGTGATACGAACCGAGGAAGTTGCGCCACGTCCAGGCGCTCAGCTTGTAGCTCACCTGACCGCGATAGACAAGTCCCTTGATGGGCTGCACTTCCAGGAATCCCATCACGTCGAGGTTGTGGTTGACACTCTTGTTGTTGGCACTCTGGTTGTTCACCAGCGATGCGATAGGGTTGGTTGCATAAGATGTGTAATTGAAGAAACCCGAGTTCTTCAAATCGTCATAGCCAAAGTATTCGCCTTCGCTGTTGTAGATGGGGATAAGCGGATTGGCGCGGAGCATGGTGGAAAGCTGGTTGGCATACATGTTGCCGTCGTCGAGACCCTGCTTCTGGCGATGTCCGTAGTAGAGGGTTTCGCCCACCTTGATGACATCCATGCCGTCCGAATTGCGATAGAGGATGTGCTCGGAGTTCAGACGCAGCGTGAAGCGGCGGAAGTCCGACTTGGCATAGTCGCCGCCGAACACGCCGTCCTGATACTGATAGCCCAGACCCATCGAGAACTTCGACACGTCGGAACCACCGGCAAAGTTCAGCGAGTGGCTGGTCGTCATGGCGTTCTTGTTGCGCAGAGCTTCAACCCAGTTGGTTCCCGGATTCTTGCCGCTCTGATAGTCAGCAAGCAGCTGCTCGTTGCCTTGGAAATAATCAGCCCAGTTGTAAGCGGATTCGCCCGAATTGTATTTGGCAAGATCCATCACCTGCATATATTCCTTGGCAGTCAGCATCTGCGGCAGACGATAGATGTTGGCCCAGCCGAGGTTGGCATCGTAGCTCACCTGCAGCTTGCCGGTCTTGCCCTGCTTGGTGGTCACGATGATCACACCGTTGGCGGCGGCCGAACCATAGATGGCGCACGAGGCGGCGTCCTTCAGCACATCGATGCGCTCGATGTCGGCGGGGTTGATGTTGTTGATATCGCCACCCGACACGCCGTCGATGACGTAGAGAGGAGCCGTGTTGCCGTTGGTGCCGGCACCGCGAATCGTCACCTTGAAACCATCACCTGGCTGACCCGACGACGCTTGGATGGTCACACCCGGCGTTTGGCTCTGGAGCGCGCCGAGAGCCTGAGTGGTGTTGAGCTTTTGAATGTTCTCGCCCTTGACCTCGACTGTGGCACCAGTGACGAGTTTCTTCTTCTGAACACCATAACCGGTTACCACCACTTCGTTCAGTTCCGAAGTCTCGTCTTCGAGGCTGATGTCGATTGTCGACTGACCCGTGAAGGCAACTTCCTGAGAGTTGAAACCGATGAAAGAGAAAACGATCACATCGCCCTGAGCTGCGTTGAGCTGATACTGACCGTCGAAATTGGTAATTGTACCGTTGGTTGTCCCTTTGACAACAACGTTGACACCCGGCAGGGGTTGATTGCCTGATGAAGACACTACGGTACCTGTCACTTTTTGGTGACCGTCTTGCGCAATTGCCTCAGCAAAGACAACCGTCAACAAGACAAGCAAACTCAGCAACTGCCTGAGGGGGGGGCAGTTACGCAAATTTGCCTTGTTTGTTCTTTTTAACATCATAGATCCATAAATTTTTGATTCAACATTAAATTTAGATTTGAATGTGGCAAATATACACTTTTTAGCAATAGTTAGTCTTTTCACTTATATTATTTGATACATTTTTCGCCCCGAACATCCGGCGTCTGACCTCGCATTTTTTCCGTCCGACGCCAATTTCTCGCTGCCAGCCGCCGTAACAAGCTGTTTCAGAACACCCAAAAACTAAGAGTTATTCCGACACCAACCAAATCGCAATATCCACACCAACTATAATGTTTTTATATTTAAAATTTGTGTAAACGCCCGCAGCCGTCAGCCGCAGCGGGCGCGGCACACGGCAAGCCTCGCGCAGGGCCGCACATTCGTACTATTTAATATATGGTGTCGTACCGCGAACAAAATGTCAGCCACGCCGGCCGCGACGTGTCAGATTAGTGGCACACATCTGACACAAGTGTCAGCCCCGAAACGGCCGGAACGCACTTTTAGTGATTATAGTCATCCAGAGGGGTGATTTTAGTCGATTTTGGAGTTTGGCACGATGATTGCCAAAACAAGGGCGTCGGCAACGACAAAACGGAAAGTGAAACAAGAAAATAGAAACAAATAAAATTTTTACACAATGGGAAAGATAATAGGTATAGACCTTGGAACGACCAACTCGTGTGTTGCCGTGATGGAAGGCAACGAACCGGTGGTGATAGCAAACAGCGAAGGCAAGCGCACGACCCCCTCGGTCGTAGCATTTGTCGAAAACGGCGAACGCAAAATCGGCGACCCCGCCAAGCGTCAGGCCGTGACCAACCCGCACAAGACCGTCTACTCGATCAAACGCTTCATGGGCGAAAGCTACGACCGCCTCTCGAACGAGATAGGCCGCGTGCCCTACTCGGTTGTCAAGGGCGACAACAACACGCCACGCGTCGACATCGAAGGCCGGCTCTACTCGCCGCAGGAAATATCGGCCATGATTCTGCAGAAGATGAAGAAGACGGCCGAAGAATATCTGGGCCAGGAAGTGACCGAAGCCGTCATCACCGTGCCCGCCTACTTCAACGACGCACAGCGCCAGGCAACCAAGGAAGCCGGTGAGATAGCCGGCCTCAAGGTGCGCCGAATAGTGAACGAACCGACGGCAGCCGCCCTGGCCTACGGTCTTGACAAGACCAACAAGGACATGAAAATCATCGTCTTCGACTGCGGCGGCGGCACACACGACGTGTCGGTGCTCGAACTGGGCGACGGCGTGTTCGAAGTCAAGTCGACCGACGGCGACACCCACCTCGGCGGCGACGACTTTGACCACCGCATCATCGACTGGCTGGCCGACGAGTTCCAGAAGAACGAAGGCGTCGACCTGCGTCAGGACCCGATGGCACTCCAGCGCCTGAAAGAGGCCGCCGAAAAAGCCAAGATCGAGCTCTCGAGCACCACGTCGACCGAAATCAACCTGCCCTACATCATGCCGGTCAACGGCGTGCCCAAGCACCTCGTCACCACACTGACGCGCGCCAAGTTCGAGCAGCTCATCGACGACCTGATCCAGCGCACCATAGCTCCCTGCCGCTCGGCACTCAGCAGCGCAGGCCTCAGCACCTCCGACATCGACGAGGTCATCCTCGTGGGCGGCTCCACACGCATCCCGGCCATCCAGAACGCCGTCGAGAAATTCTTCGGCAAAGTTCCGTCCAAGGGCGTCAACCCCGACGAAGTGGTGGCCATCGGCGCAGCCATCCAGGGCGCAGTGCTGACCGGCGAAGTCAAGGATGTCCTCCTGCTCGACGTCACCCCGCTGTCGCTCGGCATCGAGACCATGGGCGGCGTGATGACCAAGCTCATCGAGGCCAACACCACCATCCCGACCAAGAAGTCGCAGGTCTTCTCGACGGCCACCGACAACCAGCCCTCGGTCGACATCCACGTGCTCCAGGGCGAACGCCCCATGGCCAACGACAACAAGACCATCGGCAACTTCCACCTCGACAGCATCCCGCCCGCACCGCGCGGCGTGCCTCAGATCGAAGTGACCTTCGACATCGACGCCAACGGCATCCTCAACGTGACCGCCAAGGACAAGGCCACCGGCAAGGAGCAGAGCATCCGCATCGAGGCATCGAGCGGCCTGAGCGACGAGGAAATCAAGCGCATGAAAGCCGAAGCCGAAGCCAACGCCGACGCCGACAAGAAGGCCAAGGAGCGCATCGAAAAGCTCAACCAGGCCGACTCCATGATCTTCCAGACCGAGAAGAACCTCAAGGAATTCGGCGACAAGCTGCCCGCCGACAAGAAGTCGCAGATCGAAGCGGCGCTCGGCAAACTGAAAGAGGCCCATCAGAAGCAGGACCTCGACAGCATCGACAGCGCCATGAACGAGCTCAACACCGTGTTCCAGGCCGCCTCGCAGGATATGTACAACGCCGGCGCAGGCCAGCAATCGGCCCAGCAGCCCGGTGCCGACCAGTCGTCGCAGAAAAAGCCCGGTGACGACGTCACCGACGTGGACTTCGAAGAGGTGAAGTAAGAACGAACGAAGAAACACGAATACGTCAATAACAGAAAGGCGTGCAGCTCAACAAGTTGCACGCTTTTCGCTTTTTATGCCATGCACAACGATGGCGTCATCAGCGATGATTAAGTATACACTAAATTAATTCCGCCAACGGGTAAAATCCGCTTTTTTCGTAACTTACGCGCTGAATAATAAAAGATTATAGACCATGTCGGAAGCTGAGATGAATAGTTACAGGCTCACGTCGATGGAGGAGCCAGGCGATGAGCGCATGGCGCAGATTATGCGCGAGGTCGCCGAGGATGCCCGCGAGAGCACCCGGCGGGCTGGTGAGCGTGTTGCTGCCGGGATTGAGGCTGCGTCCAAAGCTGCACAGCAGCGTTGGGGCGAAACCATAAACGAACTTCGAAATGGCAGCAAGTAAACACAAGCCTGTTCTGATAGTAATTGCCGGGCCAAATGGGTCGGGCAAGACATCCGTCACCTCCAAGATTCTTCACCATGAGTGGCTGGAAGATTCGGAATACATCAATCCCGACAATGTGGCTCGCGACGTGTTCGGAGATTGGAACAATCAGGATGCAGTTCTCAAAGCTGCCAACTATTGCAATGATTGGCGAGAACGATGTCTTGCCGAGCGTAAGAGCCACATCTTTGAAACGGTAATGTCGGCAGCTGATAAGGTTGACTATATCATCAGGGCGAAGCAAGCCGGATTTTTCATCCGCCTATTCTTCGTATCTACCGAATCTCCCACCATCAATGCCAAGCGTGTTGCCCAGCGAGTTTTGAATGGCGGTCACGATGTACCAATCCCCAAAATCATCTCGCGTTACAACAAGTCAATTGCGAACTGCAAAGTTGTTGCGCCGATTGTCGATCGACTTTATGTCTATGACAATTCAGTCGAAGATGCCGAAGCTCGCCTTTTGTTCAGACAGAGTGATGGCGCGCTGGCAAAACGCTATGTCGATGAACTTCCCCAATGGGCTATTTCTATTCTCCCTGCATAGAAACAATAAAGTAATCGATGTCATTATTTTGAACTTGAAGTTCCATATTCATGCCATGCACAACGATGGCATCATCAGCGATTTACACGACTAAAAATTGCCAATATTGTCAGATTTAGTAAAACGGCTCAAAATCTATACGATTGAGAAGTGTTTTGGCCACCCTTTGGCTACCCAAAAAACAAAAAAAACGCCTCTGAATCATACGATCAAGAGGCGATATTGGTACCCGAAGCGGGACTTGAACCCGCACAGCTGTAAGGCCACGGGATTTTAAGTCCCGCGTGTCTACCGATTCCACCATTCGGGCAACGTGAGCGGAAAACGAGACTCGAACTCGCGACCCCAACCTTGGCAAGGTTGTGCTCTACCAACTGAGCTATTTCCGCAATCTGACCGGCTTTCAAAATCCGTTTTTGCGGGTGCAAATATAACCCTCATTTTAGAATCCGCAACTATGGCCGCCTATTTTTTCGCTGCGCCTGCCGTGCGCTCCGGAGGACCCGAAATAGTTGCCGGTGCGACAAAAATGCTTACTTTTGTTACCTTTTCAACCTTCGGAATCGACTTTCCGGAAAAAACGACAACGCGTATGCTGAAACAAAGCCTGCAACAGAAATTACAACAGAAGATGTCGCCCCTGCAGATTCAGGTGGTCAAGCTGCTCGAACTGCCGACGGCACAACTTGAGCAGCGCATCAAGGAAGAAATCGAAGACAACCCGATACTCGATGTCGACTCCTCCAAAATAGAAGACGAAAATCCGTCTGCCGAAGAGACTCCGCGCAGCGAAACTACCATAGAAGATTATCTGCAAAACGAAACCACGCCGGCCTACAAACTGCAGACCAACAACTTCTCGCCCGACGACAAGCACGAAGACATCCCGTTTTCGGAGAACACGTCGTTCCACGAATACCTCAAGGAGCAGATCGGGATGCAGATGATTGGCGAGCGCGAGCAGATGATTGCCGAATACATCATCGGCAACATCGACGAGGACGGGTATCTGCGGCGGAGCGTGGAGGAGATGGTGGACGACATCGCCTTTTCGCAAAACGAGGAGGTGACGGACGCCGAAGTGGCCGAGGTGCTGGCCGTGGTGCAGAACCTCGACCCGGTGGGCGTGGGCGCCCGCGACCTGCACGAGTGCCTATGGCTGCAGGCCAAGCGCCAGAGCCAGGACGGGCACTCGAACATGATTGCGTTCGAGATAATCGACAAATGCTTCGACGACTTCACCCACAAGCACTACGACAAGATAGCCCGCCGCCTGCACATTGAGCGCGACGAACTGCGCGAGGCCATCGACGAGATAATCCGCTTCAACCCGAAGCCCGGCAGCGCCTACAGCAACTCGCTCAGCAAGATAGCGCAACCCATCAGCCCCGACTTCATCGTGGAGGACGAGAACGGGAAGCTGGTGGCACGCCTGGCCGGACGCAAGATTCCGGAGTTCCGCATCAACCGGACCTACACCGAGATGATGGAAGAATATGCCCGGAACCGCAAAAACCAGTCGCGCGAGCAGGTCGAAGCCGTGATGTTCGTCAAGCAGAAGCTCGACTCGGCCAAGTGGTTCGTCGACGCCGTCAGGCAGCGCAACAACACTCTGCAGACCGTCATGAACGCCATACTCGACTATCAGCGCGCATACTTCAGCGAGGGCGACGAGTCGAAACTGCGGCCCATGATAATGAAGGACATAGCCGAACTGACGCAGCTCGACATATCGACGATTTCGCGTGTGTCGAACAGCAAATACGTGCAGACCACATTCGGCATCTTCCCGCTCAAGCACTTCTTTTCGGAGGGCGTCCAGACCGACACGGGCGAGGAAGTGAGCACGCGCGAGGTGATGAGCATCATCGAAAAGAGCGTCATGGACGAGGACAAGGACAACCCGCTGACCGACGAGAACATTGTGGAAATTCTGAAAAAGAAGAGCTACACGATTGCCCGGCGCACCGTGGCCAAATATCGCGAAAAGCTTGGCATCCCGGTGGCTCGGCTCCGCAAACAGATCTAACCCAAAACGACGGCAATGATAGAAAACACAACCACCTCAAAACCAAGCATCACCGACACCCTGTGTCAAATCATATCCGGCATCGCGCATCCGCTCATTGTGCCAAGCGTGTGCACGGTTGCGCTGCTTTGGGGGCCGACGCCGTGGCACTTTCTGCCCACAGGCTCCAAATGGCTGATACTGACAACAGTAGCACTGGGAACATACATCATACCCATCTCGTGCATCCCGATTTTAATGATAATCGGACTGGTGAAGAGCATCAGAATGCACAGCCGGGCCGAGCGGCGCTGGCCGCTGATTGCCGCCGCCGGCACGTCGCTGTGCGCCTACATCACGGCGAGCCGGCTGGGCTTTCCGCTGATAATCACGACGTTCCTGCTGACCAACACCATCCTGACCATCATGGCGATAGGAATCAACGGATTCTGGAAAATCAGCCTCCACATGACGGGAATGGGCGGCATGGCGGCGCTGATGCTCACGCTCGGGCTTTTCACCGCGTCGGAAACAGCCATAAGCCTGCCGGCGACCTTTGTGGTGGCGGGCCTTGTGGGGAGCGCGCGGCTGCAGCTGGGCGCCCACACGCCGGCGCAAGTGTGGACGGGATTCGCAATGGGATTTGCGGTGACAGCCTTTCTGATTTTCGCAAGGATGCTGTGGTAGGATAAAACGATAAGAATCAGCGATATGAATCACGTAATAATAGTAGCCGGAGGCTCGGGGCAGCGGATGGCGTCGGCAGTGCCCAAGCAGTTTCTGCCGCTGGACGGGAAGCCCATACTCCAAAGGACCATTGAG
>SAMEA3663209__coassemble_774_pt1 | contig 12804 bp, 12 predicted proteins | sample SAMEA3663209__metabat2_high_PE_010 | metagenome-assembled genome bin SAMEA3663209 (sample SAMEA3663209) | pig gut metagenome | biome: pig gut; feature: pig-associated habitat; material: faeces | place: China | collected 2013 | reverse complement strand
ACTGCTTCTTCAACACAGGCGACGACTGCATCGCCATCAAGAGCGGCCGCAACTTTGACGGACGCCGCTGGAACCGCCCGGCCGAGAACATCGTGGTGCGCAAGTGCGAGATGAAGAACGGACACGGCGGCGTGGTCATCGGCTCCGAGATTGCCGGCGGATTCCGCAACCTGTGGGTCGAGAACTGCACCATGGACAGCCCCGAGCTCGACCGCGTCATCCGCATCAAGACCAACGACTGCCGCGGCGGCGTGATTGAAAACATCTTCGTGCGCAACGTCGAGGTCGGACAGTGCCGCGAAGCCGTTGTCAAAATCAACCTCAAATACGAGCCCGACGAGGTGTGCACACGCGGCTTCGTACCCTACGTCTGCAACGTCAACCTCCAGAACGTCAACAGCCGCAAGAGCAGGCACGGCATCTTTGTGGTGGGCCTCGACGAGTCGGACGAATATGTCGACGGTCTGACCATCGAAAACTGCAGGTTCGACGGCGTCGAAGACGGCAACCGGGTGTCGCAGATGCGCAACCTGCACTTCGACAATCTCCTCATCAACGGCTGACCGCGCGGCAATCGAGGCCTTTTGGGCGGCGCAGGAATAAAAAAAGAACCGCCGGGCACGGCACACAGAAAAAGCAGAGGGTGGGAAATCAAGTTCCCCACCCTCTGTTTTTATTAGGAGCGTTTTGAGTTGTGCAGCGTATCAGCGCTTGCGATAAAGCTTGCCGTTGAGGATGTAAACCTTCGCGCTCTCGTCCACGCGCTGGCCCGAAAGGTTGTAGCGGATGTTGTCGTGCTGACGCGGACGGGCGTAGATTTCTTCGATGCCGTCGCTCACCGTCTGAATTAGATTAACCTGAGTCACGATAAGATAATACCCATTGACATACATTCCACTAGCTTTCAATTCGGTAGCATCGGTTTCGGTCAGCGTAATCTTGTATTTTGTCGAACCCTGTGCAACCGTTGCGCAATACCATTAATTCAAATCAGAAGCGTTGCCTTCAAGAGCCGTTTCCGGATCAGAACCGGAGTAAATAGTCTTGATTTGCCACCAAGTGTTCGGGTTGGTATCGTCGGTTGTATAGATGAACTCCAAAACATCGCCGGCCTTCACATCTGCTTTCTCAAAAACATCGGCGGCCACCGAGAAACCATTCTCCCAGTTTCCGAACGTGCAGCTTCCTTCCCAAATCTTGTCAGTTGTGGTTTCGAGCGAAGACTCAAGCTCCACCTTGGTGAGGACCGCGTCGATACCCTGAATGACCACGCCTTGTTCTTTAATTTCGGCAAGCATCGTGGTCTCCACCGGCGTTTTGGTTCCGGACACATCTTCCTCAATTGTGGTCAGGTCGGCGGTGATTTCTACCGTATACTCCGCTTCGGTGTCGGATGTCACACTGATTGTCTCGGCAATGCCCGCCCAGCCCGCTCGCTGCGTCTTGACGAATATCTGCGATCCCCACTCCCAGTTAGTGGCCGGAATGGATTTGGCCGTCAGGATAAGCTTGTCGCCGGCCTTGGCGTCGGCAACCTTTCCAATAATCTGATTTCCGGACCACGACTCGTCGAACTCCGTTGTGCCCTCCCACAAGGTGGTCCGGGTTTGAGCATTCGTGCCCATGGCGCAGCACATTGCTGCTGCCATTGCCAATAGTGTAATGTTTTTCATACTTCGCAATGTTAAGGTTGATTAATTTGTGAGAAATTTGTTTTAGTGTCATAAATATACTAACTCCTCGGTTCCGCCATTTTATTGTTTGTAATATAATTTGTTACATAACAAAACAGCACGCGGATGGCAACAAACCAACCTCATCGGCCGGCAGCCGGCGCGCCGCCTATTTGCCCGACTTGCGCCGGTTGCACTCGCGGCAGAGCATCCGGCAGTTGTCGGCAACGGTTTTGCCACCGGCGTGCCACGGCGTCGTGTGGTCGGCCTCCATCTGTTCGAGGCCGAAATGCCCGCCGCAGTCGGCGCAGATGCCCTGCTGGCGTTCGTAGGCCTCGCGCTTCATGTTGTCGGTGAAGGCGCGGATGTTCAGCGCTCGCTCGCGGCCGGTGAGCACATAGTCGTAGATACCCGCCTTGTTGGTCACGTCGTCGTCAATCATCAGCCGCGCCACTTTCCGCTCCAGGTCGTTGGCGTCGAAGGGTTTGTCCTTCAGGTCGTTGTAGAGCAGTCCCCACGGCACGCGCTGCATCTCGCGCCGATGCTTCGGGAAGAGCAGTTTGGCCCAGTTTATCACCGAGGCAAAGTAGAGCCACAGCTCGTTGGCGTTCGGGTCGTGCTGGTGGTTGCCCATGTAGATTTCGATGTTGCCTTTCGAAATCCAGCCGATGGCCGTTTCGAGGTAGTCCTGGCGGATGGGCGAACCGCTCATGTATTTGCTTGCCAGGCCGTAGGCCGCGCAGCCGTTCTTCGAAAAGTAGCGCTTGGCGTCGCTCACCCACGAGCCGCAGTAGACGGCGTTGCGCAGCTCCTGTTCGGTGAGTTTTTCGCCGGCAATGTTGATGGTCCTGAACCACTGCAGCTTTTCGCTGTCGGTGCCGCTGCACACATACACCATCAGTTCGTAGTCGAGGATCAGCCGTTGCTCATCGGCGTGCAGGTTGTGGAAATAGCGCATGTCGAACGGAAATTCGCCGTTGACGTACTGGCAGAGCGAGATGGTGCGCTGCTGCCCGTCGATGACTTCGAACGTGCCGTCGGCGCGCACGGCCCAGTACATGACGTTGAGCGGGAAGCTTTTCATTACGGTTTCGATGACCGCATTGCGCTGCTGGTCCTTGTAGATGAACTCGCGCTGGTAGGGCGGGCGGATGTCGAGCCGGCCGCCGTAGCCTGACACGCCGTTCTCGGCATTGTCAGCGTAGCCCTCGGCCAGTTCGCGGACTGTGATTTTGCGTAATTCGATTTGCATGGTATTTTATTTTTTGATTTTGCGGATAAGGATGCGGGCGTAAATCTCTTTGTCGTTAATCTTAAAACGATGCCCATAATTAGGATTATCCTCAATGTATCTATCAATCCCCAATATTTCAAACTGTTCCGGATTGTATTTGTCCAGAAACGTAATCGGCACGCCCATCACGCCGTCGTAGTCGCAGGGGATGTCGGCGGTTTTGTCCACGTTGATGGCGTCGTAGTTGTCGTACTTCGGATACTCTTGGGGCGAATAGGTTTTGTAGAGAATCAGATCGTCGTGACGCTGCGGATAATCCAGATTCGTGAACCAGCGCACGCCTTTCACACGGATGAATTTGCGTCCATCACTGTCCACACGGCTTCCGGCGGCGTTGAGCGGATAGCTGTCGGGCACCTGAAATTCTCTGTCGCCGCTGTGAATGCTTGCGCCCATCCACATTCTGTTTCCCTTTATCAGCGGGAAAATCTCCTTGTATGTCACGGCGTTCATGTTGCCGATTATCAGGAACTTCTTGTCGAACTCGACCAGCTGCGCCACATATTCGCGGAAGAGCGAGAAAGGCGGATTGGTGACCACAATGTCGGCCTCGCGCAGCAGTTCCACGCATTCGGGCGAGCGGAAATCGCCGTTGCCGTTGAGGCGCGTGAGCACGTTGTTGTCGTTCTTTATCAGCCACTCGACGTCGGCAAGGTTTACGGCGCCGTCGCCGTTGTTGTCAGTCACTTCGGTGATTACGATTTTGTGCGGGATGCCGGTCCGGAGCCGGTCGGGGCTGTCAAAGGCCGAGAGCTGCGTGCCGGCCACGGGCGAGCCGTCGTAGCAGGTGGCTATCAGCCTCTTGAGCCCGTAGGCATTGAAGTTGAGGGCAAAGAACCTGAAGAAGTTGCTTTCGAAGGGGTCGTCGCAGTTGCAGAATACGGTCCTGCCGGCGAAGTGGGCTTTGTAGTGCTTGAGTTCGTTGGAAATGTCGTCCTCCTGCGTGTAGAACTCGTCCTTTTTTGCACGGTTGGCTGCGTGCAGATTTGTGTTTCCTGCCATGGTAACGATTGATAGTTTGCGCATCACTATCAATCACACCGAAAACAGGACAAAAAGAAAGGTGTGAGCCTCTCTCGCGTTCACGGGAAGCCTGAGAAGAAACCCGCCAAATACCAAGGGAACTCACACCCATTCGGGCTGAGCATCAACGTTTGGTATTTGTAGGATTACCTTCGGGTCGGCCATCCGTGAACAATCGCTAAATCCAATTTTCGAAGAAAATCAGTTTCTCAGGCTTTTTTCTCGAACGCGAATAATAGCTAATGCTGTTGAACTTTATTTTTATGTATATGTCTCGATTGCACGCCGGGCGTGCTGCATCATAGTGCTTTCCGTTTTTTTTTACGATTGCCAAAGATAATGCAAAACGACGGCGCCGCAGCCCGCGCGCCGCAAAAAAAAGAGCCGCCCGGCTGGTGCTCGTGGCGGCTCGTGAGAGTGTTTTCGCGTGGTCTTGCGGCGCGGCTTACTTCTTGTTGCAGAGGCAGGTGCACTTGATTTGCTTGAAGAAGTCGTTGCCCTTGTCGTCGACCAGGATGAAAGCCGGGAAGTTCTCGACCTCGATTTTCCAGATGGCTTCCATGCCGAGCTCGGGATATTCGACGCACTCGATGCTCTTGATGTTGTTCTGCGCCAAGATGGCCGCCGGGCCGCCGATAGAGCCGAGGAAGAATCCGCCGTGCTTCTTGCAGGCGTCGGTCACCTGCTGGCTGCGGTTGCCCTTGGCCAGCATCACAAGGCTGCCGCCGTGGCTCTGGAAGAGGTCCACATAGGGGTCCATGCGTCCGGCCGTGGTCGGGCCCATCGAGCCGCAGGCCATGCCCTTGGGCGTCTTGGCCGGGCCGGCGTAGTAGATGGGGTGATCCTTGATGTACTGCGGCAGGTCTTCGCCACGGTCCAGACGCTCCTTGAGCTTGGCGTGGGCAATGTCGCGGCCCACAATGATGGTGCCGTTGAGCGACAGGCGCGTGGCCACCGGATATTTCGAGAGTTCCTTCAGGATTTCGGGCATCGGGCGGTTCAGGTCGATGCGGACGGCCTCGCCCTCGCCAGCCTGGCGGAGTTCGGCCGGGATGAGCTCGCCGGGGTTCTCATCGAGCTTCTCGATCCAGATGCCGTCCTTGTTGATCTTGCACTTGATGTTGCGGTCGGCCGAGCACGAAACGCCCAGGCCCACCGGGCACGACGCGCCGTGACGCGGCAGTCGGATGATGCGGACGTCGTGCGCGAAATATTTGCCGCCAAACTGTGCGCCGAGGCCGATGCGGTAGGCTTCTTCGAGCACCTGCTTTTCGAGCTCCACGTCGCGGAAGGCGCGGCCGCCCTCGTTGCCGGTGGTGGGCAGCTCGTCGTAGTAGTGGGCGGATGCCAGCTTGACGGTCAGCAGGTTCTTCTCGGCCGAAGTGCCGCCGATGACGAATGCGATGTGATAGGGCGGGCAGGCAGCCGTGCCGAGGGTCTTCATCTTTTCGACGAGGAAGGGCACCAGCGTGTCGGGGTTCAGGATGGCTTTGGTTTCCTGATAGAGGTAGGTCTTGTTGGCCGAGCCGCCACCCTTGGTGACGCAGAGGAACTTGTATTCCATGCCCTCGGTGGCCTCGATGTCGATCTGGGCGGGCAGGTTGCACTTGGTGTTGACCTCTTCGTACATGCTCAGCGGCGCGTTCTGCGAGTAGCGCAGGTTGTCTTCGGTGTAGGTCTTGAAGACGCCAAGCGAGAGGGCTTCTTCGTCGTCGTAGCCGGTCCAGACCTGCTGGCCCTTTTCGCCATGGATGATGGCCGTGCCGGTGTCCTGGCAGAAAGGCAGCAGGCCTTTGCAAGCCACCTCGGCGTTGCGCAAGAAGGTCAGGGCTACATACTTATCGTTGGCGCTGGCTTCGGGGTCGGAGAGGATCTTGGCCACCTGCTCGTTGTGCGAACGTCGGAGCTTGAACGAGACGTCGTGGAAGGCGGCGTTGGCCATCAGCGTCAGGCCTTCGCGGGCCACTTTGAGCATCGGCACGCCTTCGAACTCGCCAACCGACACGTAGTCTTTGGTCAGCAGACGATATTCGGTGGTGTCGCGCTGAATGTCGAATGTTTTCTGGAATTTAAATTCTGCCATAATCTATTACTTTGATGTTTTGTGGTTTATGCTAATCGTGAGTGCAAATCTACACAAATCTTGCAGCCGCTGCCCTCGGCGCGCCCGCTTGATTGGGCGGGTGTTTGTTATTCTTAACGGCATTTAAACAAAAAGAACATTTAGGGCCATGCAGATGCCGTATATTTGCGGCCACGAATATAAACGTAAAAGATTTATGGTTACTAATCTGCTTCAGGGAAAAAGAGGTATTATTTTTGGTGCTCTCAACGACAAGTCGATAGCATGGAAGGTTGCCGAGATGGCCAAGGAACAGGGTGCCGTGTTCACCCTCTCGAACACAGCCGTGGCATGCCGCATGGGCGAGGTGATCGAGCTTGGCAAACGCTGCAATGCCGAAATCATTCCGGCCGATGCCACCAGCGTCGAAGATCTTGAGAACGTGTTCCGACGCTCGATGGAAGTGCTTGGCGGCAAAATCGACTTCGTGCTCCACTCCATGTCGCTCAACGTCCGCAAAAAGAAGCTCTACTACGAGTTGGACTACAACTTCTTGAACAAGACTCTCGACATATCAGCCATTTCGTTCCACAAGATGCTTCAGGTAGCCTATCAGATGGACGCCATCAGCGAATGGGGTTCGGTGGTTGCACTGAGCTATGTGGCCGCACAGCGCACGTTCTACGGCTACAACGACATGGCCGACGCCAAGGCTCTGCTCGAATCGATTGCACGCAGCTTCGGCTACATCTACGGCCGCGAAAAGCACGTCCGCATCAACACCATCTCGCAGTCGCCCACGGCCACCACAGCCGGCAGCGGCGTCAAGGGCTTCGACGGCCTGATGGACTTCTCGGACCGCATGTCGCCGCTGGGCAACGCTTCGGCACAGGACTGCGCCAACTTCTGCGTCACCATGTTCAGCGATCTGACCAAGAAAATCACCATGCAGAACATTTTCCACGACGGCGGCTTCTCGAGCGTCGGCATGAGCCAGAGAGCTATGACGCAGTACAACAAGAGCTTCGGCGACACGGCGGAGGAGAACAAATAACTCCCCCACCCGAGCATCCGGACTCATACAATATTATATATGGCAAGAGGTGTGTCAGTCGGCACGCCTCTTTTTTTGTGCCGATGCGTGGGGAAATATCTATGAGCATCAGCCTGAAAACCAAAACTATTGCACCCATCAGAATAAAAAAGTCGAAAAAACTCTTGACTCGTCCCTAAGGGCAGGGTGTAACTTTGCGAGCGTAAATGATTCGCGAACACATTACAACAATGGACAAGAGTAAAAACAAATTTAAAATCGGAGAGTTTTCCAAGCTCAACCGGATCTCGGTCAAGACGCTGCGGCACTACGACGAGATCGGCCTGCTGCGCCCCAACGAGGTCGACGAGTGGACCGGCTATCGTTACTACGACGTGTCGCAATTCGTAAGACTCAGCATCATCCTGAAACTGAAGCAACTGCGCTTTTCGCTCGACGAAATCAAAAACATGTTCGACGACGGCCTTGAGCTGCCGACGGCCGAGATGATCCGCGCCAAAATCGACGAATGCCGCGCCGAGCAGGACCGCCTGGCGCGCCAGTATGCCGAACTGATTGGCCTGGAAAACGACATCCACGGAGGAAAAACAATGGAAGAAATTTTCATGAAGACACTGCCCGCCGTAACCGTGGCGAGCTACCGCAAGCGAATACGCAGCTACGACGAGCTTTTCACACTGTGTCCCAATGTGATAGGCAAGGAGATGAAGCGGCTCGGCTGCACGTGCAACAGCATCGAATACGGCTTCACGATGGAGCACGACCCCGAGTACAGGTCGGAGGACATCGACATCGAATACTGCGAAGCCGTCGACGCGCCGTTTGCCGAGAGCGACAGCCTCAAATGCAAGCACTTCGACGAGGTCAAGACGGCCATCTGCATCAACCATCGCGGCGGCTACAACAACTTTCAGGAGTCGATGACCCGACTGCTGCAATATATTGAGCAGCACCGACTTACCATTACCCAGCTGCCGCGCTACTGCTACATCGACGGCATCTGGAACAAGGATGACGAACGCGACTGGCTGACGCGGATCGAAGTGCCGATAGCGGCCGAATAGCGACCGACAATCAGACACCGACAGACGAGCCCGAGGCGCACACGCGGCGCACTCGGGCTTTTGGCGCTCGTGAGCGTGAGCATAAATTGCGTACATTTGCGCCGCACAGTCAGGAAAATCAAAAAAAACATCTCAGCATGACAGCAGACAACATTTCCATCCGCATGGCCACCGAGGCCGACACCCCACTGATACTGAAACTGATACAAGGCCTGGCCGACTACGAAAAGATGTCCGCCGACGTCGAAGCCACCGAAGAGGAGCTGCGCAAATGGCTTTTCGAACACAGGGCGGCCGAAGTGCTGATAGCCTCCGACGGCGGCGAGGCGTGCGGCTTTGCGCTGTTTTTCAGCACGTTCTCGACGTTCGTAGGCCGACCGTGCCTCTATCTCGAAGACCTTTTCATCTTCCCGCAGTCGCGGGGCAAAGGCATCGGGCGGCGGCTGCTGAGCACCGTGGCCTCGATAGCCGCCGAGCGCGGTTGCGGCCGCCTCGAATGGGAATGCCTCGACTGGAACGAGCCGAGCATCGGGTTCTACAAGCAGATGGGCGCCGTGCAGCTGACCGACCGCCGCAAGTTCCGCCTGAACGACAAGGCGCTGAAAGCTCTCGCCACGCGCGGTTAAGGCCGGTCGCGTTCGATGCGCTTGGCCTCGTCCCAGATCTCGTCCATCTGCGCCAGCGTCATGTCCTTGAGGCTGCGACCCTGAGCTATGGTTTTGGACTCCAAATAGTTGAAGCGCTCAATAAACTTGCGGTTGGTGCGTTCGAGTGCGTTCTCGGGGTTGATGTTCAGATGCCGGGCCACGTTGATGAGCGAGAACAAAAGGTCGCCGAACTCGTCTTCCATGCCGTCGGCATTGCCGGCTTCGACCTCGGCGCGGAACTCGGCCATCTCCTCGGCCACCTTGTACCACACCTGCGCGGCGTTGTCCCAGTCGAAGCCCACGCCGCGGGCCTTGTCCTGAATGCGGCCGGCCTTGACGAGCGCGGGCAGCGTGGCCGGGACGCCGCCAAGCACAGTCCGGTTGCCGCCTTTCTCCTTGAGTTTCAGAGCCTCCCAGTTGCGCGTCACGGTCTCGGCATCGTCGGCACTGACATTGCCGAAAATGTGCGGATGCCGATATATCAGCTTGTCGCACAGCGAATTGATGACGTCTGAAAAGTCAAAGAGGCTGTTTTCCTGGGCAATCTTGGCATAGAAAGCCACGTGCAGAAAGACATCACCCAGCTCCTTGCGCACATCGTCGGCCGAGTTGCGCGCCAGGGCGTCGGCCAGTTCGTAGACCTCCTCGATGGTCATTGTGCGCAGGCTCTCCCAGGTCTGCTTGCGATCCCACGGGCACTCGCGACGCAGGCGGTCGAGGATCTGATTAAAACGTTCAAATGCTTCGTTCACAACTACTACGATTATGTTTCAACCAAAAGAAAATGCAAGTGTGTCTGACACTTGCTAATTCACAAATAAGTTGTTTCTTTTGTGCGCCAAAATTAAAGGAATAAAGTCAAAGCATGATTGAAAAAATAATCTATTTGGATTCGGTGGATCTGAGCGAGTTCTGCGGCGTGAACAACTCGAAGCTCGAACTTATCCGGAACCGTTTTCCGAAACTCAAGATAGTGTGCCGAGGCAACTGGCTCAAGGCGATGGGCGATGCCGAAGAAGTGGCTGATTTTGAGGAAAAGATCAACAATCTGCTCGAATATTGCAACCAATACAACGTCCTGACCGAACAGGCCATCGTCGACATCACCAGCGGCGACACCACCTCGCTGCGCAGCAATTCGTCGGAGACCATCATCTACAGCGTCGACGGGTTCCCGATAAAGGCCCGCAACGCCAGCCAGACCGAAATGGTGCGTCTGGCGCTGGCCAACGACCTCCTGTCCGCCACCGGACCGGCCGGCACGGGCAAGACCTATCTGGCCATAGCGCTGGCCGTCCGCTCGCTCAAAAGCCGCGCCACCAAGCGCATCATCCTGAGTCGCCCGGCGGTGGAGGCCGGCGAAAAGCTCGGTTTCCTGCCCGGCGACATGAAAGAGAAAATCGACCCCTACCTGCAGCCGCTCTACGACGCCCTGTCGGACATGATTCCACAGATGAAGCTGAAGGAACTAATGGAAAACGGCACCATCCAGATAGCGCCGCTGGCGTTCATGCGCGGCCGCACTCTGAACAACGCCGTGGTCATTCTGGACGAGGCGCAGAACACCACCACGCAGCAAATCAAGATGTTCCTGACCCGAATAGGCAACAATGCCAAAATGATTGTGACCGGCGACATGACGCAGATTGACCTGCCGCGCGAACAGAAGTCGGGGCTGGCGCACGCAATCAGAGTGCTCAGTGGCGTGCCGGGAATAGGCTTTGTGGAGTTCGACAAGAAAGACATCGTGCGCCACAAACTTGTGACGCAGATTGTGGAAGCCTACGAACGCTTCGAGAAAAAGCACCACGACAAAGAGCAGTAAAAACATCAAATAATATCATGGATATGAACGCATTAACCAAAACAGAATTCAACTTTCAGGGACAGAAAAGCGTCTACCACGGCAAAGTCCGCGACGTCTACAACATCAACGACGACCGGCTCGTGATGGTTGCCACCGACCGCATCTCGGCCTTCGACGTTATTCTGCCCAAAGGCATCCCGTTCAAAGGTCAGATACTGAACCAGATAGCCGTCAAGTTCCTCGACGCCACCACCGACATCTGCCCCAACTGGAAACAGGCCTCGCCCGACCCGATGGTGACGGTCGGCGTGATGTGCGAGGGCTTTCCGGTGGAGATGATTGTGCGCGGATACCTGTGCGGAAGTGCTTGGCGCACATACAAAAGCGGCGTCCGCGAGATATGCGGGGTCAAGCTGCCCGACGGCATGAAGGAGAACCAGAAATTCCCCGAACCAATCATCACGCCCACAACCAAGGCCGAAATCGGCGAGCACGACGCCGACATCTCGAAAGAGGAAATCCTGGCACGCGGACTGGCCACGCCCGAAGAGTACGCACTGCTCGAAAAATACACGCTGGCGCTCTTCAAGCGCGGCACCGAAATGGCAGCCGAGCGCGGCCTGATTCTTGTCGACACGAAATATGAGTTCGGCAAGCACAACGACCAAATCTACCTGATGGACGAAATCCACACGCCCGACTCGAGCCGCTATTTCCACAGCGACGGCTATGCCGAACGCTTCGAACAGGGTCTGCCGCAAAAACAACTGTCCAAAGAGTTTGTGCGCGAGTGGCTGATGTCCAACGGCTTCCAGGGGCAGAAAGGACAGACGCTGCCCGAAATGACCGACGAGATTGTGGCATCAATCAGCAATCGCTACATCGAGCTCTACGAGCACATAACCGGCGAAAAGTTTGCCGGAAGCCAGGACGCCGACGTGGCCGCACGCATCGAGCGCAACGTGAGCGCATTCCTCAGCAAATGAGCACGATAGCAATCACACCAGAACGCAAATCGCCACGGCGCGGTTTGCGTTCTGCATTTTGGGCAATGACATTGAAACCCGTTTAGAAACACTGTCAGAAAAATGAAAAAAGTCATAGGATTCGTTGCGCCGATAGCAATTTATTTCGTCGTCGAATATTTCGGCGGACCGCTGTGGGGAATGGTGGCCGGATGCGTCCTGAGCGTCATCGGCCTGATTGCCAGCCGTGTGCGCGGCGGCAGCCTGACCTGGGGCAGCTTTGGCGACCTGGGCCTCGTGGTGCTGCTCGGCCTTGTCGACATTGCCACCGAACGGCTTGGCAGGGCCGGCATCGGCGAAGCAGCTTTTGCCCTGATAATGTTCGGGTTACTGAGGCTTTGCATAGCCGGCAAAATAGACATGATACCGACCGAATCGGTGCCGATGCTCAAGCGCATCTACGCCAACCCGTTCAACCGCAGCAACTTGGCCGACGCCCAGCGGCGAATGTCGTGGTGGTGCCTGGCGGTGGCGGCCGTATATCTGTGCGTGGCGGTCGGCAAGCCCGGCAGCGCCATGCAATGGATTGACAGCTACGCACTTGTGATTATAGGCGCGGCGTTTTTTGCCACCGAGCTGGTCCTGAACCGGATGCGGATGCGCAAATACAGGCACTGCGAGTGGGTGCCGCTGGTCGACGAGCAGGCCAACGTGCTGGGCAACTGCCCGAGGCCGCTGGTGCACAACGGCAGTCACTGGCTGCATCCGGTTGTGCATCTGCACATTATCAGCAATCGCAGACTGCTGCTCCAGCTCAGGCCGATAACCAAAAAAATCCAGCCGGGCAAGTGGGACACGGCTGTGGGCGGACACATTGCGGCCGGCGAAAAGATTGAGGACGCGCTGGGACGCGAGGCTTGGGAAGAGACGGGCATCAGAGGGTTCAGGGCGCAGCTGTGCAAGCGCTACGAGTGGCGATGCGAGGCCGAAAACGAATATGTGTTTTCGTTCTGCACGGAGCACGACGGCCCGTTTGTGCCCAGAAACGGCGGCGAAGTCGACGAGCTGCGGCTGTGGTCGGCCGACGAGCTGCGCGACGCCCTGGGACGCGGCATCTTTACGCCCAACCTCGAGGACGAACTGAAAAAGTGGGTCTTGGAGCGTCTGGAACAGTGACCCGCATCAGTTCAAAAGCCGTGCGCCGTCCGCAGAACG
>SAMEA3663209__coassemble_761_pt1 | contig 13185 bp, 15 predicted proteins | sample SAMEA3663209__metabat2_high_PE_010 | metagenome-assembled genome bin SAMEA3663209 (sample SAMEA3663209) | pig gut metagenome | biome: pig gut; feature: pig-associated habitat; material: faeces | place: China | collected 2013 | reverse complement strand
ACGGCCGCTATGGAGCTGACGTGGCACAGCGCTCCGACGCCCGCCTCGGCCACCGCCTGCACCACGTTGCGGGTGCCGTCCACATTGCACCGCCACATGGCGCGGCCGCCCCGGCTCAGCGACACCTGCGCCGCCGTGTGGTAGACCTCGTCGGCGCCGGCAAAGGCGGCAAGGAGCGAATCGTAGTCGAGCACGTCGGCGCAGGCCCACCCGAGGCTGTCAAACTGCCGGCCGTCGGCGTCTCCATAGAAGGCGAAAAGCCGTCGCACCGAATCGAGCCGGGCGGCGTTGCGCCCCACGGCCACTACGCTGTGTCCGCGCTGCAGAAGTTCCCATAGCAGGTGCGAGCCCAGAAGTCCGGTCGCCCCCGTCACTATAACTCTTTTTGTCATTGTTGATTCTCGCTTGTGCTGCGGCGCGGCTCAGCCGTAACTGAGCAGTCCGTTCCGCAGAAATTCTATTCCCAGCGCCGAAATGTCGTCGGCAATCAGACCCTCGCTGATGTATTCGTCGACGTCCTGATGCACAAGGCGCATCATGTCGTCAACGCCGGTGGTGCCGGAGACTATGCTGGTGATGCTGAACATCCTCTCGTCGACCGGCGTGTCCTGAATCTCGACCAGCCCGTCGGTGAAGGCCAGCAGGCGCGCGCCCTGATGCACCGTGACGCTCCCGACCTCGATGGTGGGGATGGTGTCGAACATGCCGAGACCGAGGCAGCCCTTGTCGAGCATGCGGATGCTGCGATCGGAGGGGTCGTAGAGGATGGGCGGCAGATGTCCGGCGTTGATGTAGTGCAGCCAGCCGGTCACCTTGTTGTATCGGCCCACGAAAAAGGTGATGAACTTCTCGTTCGACGAGCTGTTGTTGACCCTCGCGTTCAGCTTCTTGACCAGCGAGCGCAGGCTGATGTAGGGCGTGAAGACCGAGCGCACCACGGCCTGGAAGTTGGACATCAGCAGGGCGGCCGCCATGCCCTTGCCCGACACGTCGGCAATGCAGAAGCCCACCGAGTAGCGCGAGAGGTTGATGACGTCGTAGTAGTCGCCGCCCACGCCAAGATGCGGGTGATAGAGCGAGCGGATGAGCAGGCGCGAACTCTGCGGGAGCGACGCCGCCGTGGGCACCAGTCCGGCCTGGATGCGCGATGCCAGCTCGAGCTCGTGGCGGATGGCCTCCTGCTTGAGCAGCGTGTTCTGCATCCGCTTGTTCTCGATGAAGACGACAATCAGGTTGGCTATTATCTGGATGAATTTGAGATGCTTGATGGTGGGGCTGATGCCGATGTCGTCGTCGATGTCGCCGATGAGCACAAAGCCGATGGGCTTGTACTTGTGATAGAGCGGGATGACGGCGTCGAAGCCTTCGAACACGGGCTGGTCCGACATGGTGATGGTCTGGATGGTGCGATAGGGAAGCAGGTCGCGCTCCACGTCGATGCGGTCGGCGGCTTCGAGGCCCACGCCGCTTGTCAGCAGGCTCTCCCAGCCGTGCTCGGTGCGGATGAAGACGAGCACGCGCGGCACGTTGAGCTCCTCGCGCAGAATCAGCTCGAACTCGGATATGAGCGCGTCGACCGAATGCTCCTCGTTGATTGTCTGTGCGACATCGAGAATCACATTCAGCCGTTCCTTATAGAGCCGTATGTTCTGATTGTTGGTCCGCGTCATAGTCAATAAAAGTGCTGACAATTTTCAAATGTAATAAAATATAAATGCCATCGCACCGTATGGGCATAATTAATGATTTTATAATTGCAGCAATCCTTCGGGCAGGCAGAAGACCACGCGGCGTGCGGCTGTATCGACGGTGTCGACGAGGTCGTCGTTCATCGGCACCAGCACCTCGCCGCCGTCGGGCCGCTCGACAACGAAGAGCGGATTGCCGGCGACGCTGTCGTCGATGGCGGCTATGGTGCCGATGAGGCCGTGGCTGCGCTCCGACGCCTCAAAGCCCACCAGCATCTCGACCGTCACGTCGCCGTCCGCGTCGCCGAGCCACGAGCGGTCGACGTAGACGGCCGCGTCGGCTATCCGGCGGGCGTCGGCCTGCGAGTCGACTCCCTCGAACTTGACGAGGGCCTCCTCGGCGTTCCTGATGCGGAGCTCTTCGACGTAGAACGGCACCAGGCCGCCACCGAGCTCGAGGAACAGAAATTCGTATGAAACGTCGTCGGTGCCGAAGCCGCCCGCCGTGCGGACCACCACCTCGCCGCCCACGCCGTGGGGTCGTGCGCAGACCGCCACTTTGACACAGTCGTCTTTGTTTATCATTTTGCCGTCAGTTTTTTGCGGGCAAAGATAGTGCAATCCGCCCATCGGAGCCCTTGCGCGGCGCCTCAAAAGCCCCGCGCCCGAAAAAATCTCGCGCCGCTGCCGTGGGCACAACGACCTGAGAGAAACACCGTTAGATGGTGCTGTTTGTCGAAAAGGAATAATTTTTTATCGTTTTTCGATAAAAATATTTTGAATATCGAAAAATTCGGTTTTCCTTTGCATATCGAAAAACGATAAATAAATAACGAAAAACGATTAAAGCTATGTGGAAGAAAATACTGCTGACATTGGCCGTCTACTTCGGAATCAACATAGTATTGAGCTGCAGCGTCGGCGCAATCGTGCTGCTCTACCCGAAAAGCATGGCCATCACGGTGGGGGCCATAACGATAGCCTCGTCGGTCGGAGCGATACTGTTTGCAAGATACAACCGATATGCGACCATCGACAGGACGATGTTCACGACATCGAAAATCAGGATTCTGGTCCCGGCGCTGGTGGCGATGGCCGGCATGCAGGTACTGATGAGCTACCTGACCGAGGTGCTCGACTGGTACGACCTCAGCCTGGCCGTCATAGCAAGCATCGTCAAGACGCCGTTCGGCTTTGCGACGGTGGTGCTGGTGGGCCCGGTGCTCGAAGAGGTGATTTTCAGAGGCGTCATCCAGTCGAACGCGCGGGCAAGAAACAGCGGCACGGTGGCAATCGTGATTTCGAGCGCGATATTCGCCGTCTGCCACATCAATCCGGCGCAGCTGATCCCGACCTTCGCCTTCGGGCTGCTGCTGGGATGGGCCTACGAGATAACCGGCAGCCTGACCGTCAGCTCGCTGATGCACATTCTGAACAACGCCATCTGCGCAGCCTACATCTACATCTACGGCTACGAGCACAGTTTCGACAGCGTCTTCAGCAACGTGCCGGCAGCCCTGGCAGTGTCGGCCGCAGCGGTGGCAGCGTCGGTGTGGGCGATAGTCAGACTGACACGGAGCCGAACAGAAGTCGAATGAAACAAACACACACTAACAACTGACCGTCATGAAGAAGCTAAAGATTGTAGGCATTCTGGCCATAGCGTGCATCTGCATCGACCTCTACACATCGTATCAGACACATCTGAAAGACTTTGTCCGCGGATTTGTGGACGGAGCGCAGCAGGCCAAGGCGGCCACGACCAAGGGCAAGACCGAAGACGGCTTCGACTACGAGCTGGAGATTCGCGCCGACATCATGGTCGAGGGCCTGACCGAGGCCAACGCCAACGTCAGCATGATCAACGAGAAAATACCATTCAGGCTGCCGGTTGCATTGGGACTTTCGTTCTTCTCGTTCATGACGTTCGTCTATATCATCGGCTTCTGCGGCATCATCAAGCTGACGATAGACGTGCTGCATGGCAAGGTCTTCACCCGGACCAACGTGGTGATAATCCGACTGTTCGCCTACTCGAGCATCGGTCTCAGCATGGCCCAGCTGTGCCTTGAGGCCGCCGTGAACGACTACGTGATGAGCCAGCTGACGATAGACGGATTCAGGATAATCAGCGTCCAGTTCAGCAACATTCAGTACTCGATGCTTGCCGTCATGGCCATCCTGGCAGAATCGTTTGCGATTGGGGTGAATATGAAGGAAGAACAGGATCTGACGATATAAAACAGGCAATATGATAATAGTGAACTTGGACGTAGTGATGGCGAAGCGCAAGATGTCGCTGAGCGAGCTGGCCGAACGTATTGACCTGACACCGGCGAACCTTTCGATTCTGAAGACGGGCAAAGCCAAGGCTATCCGATTCAGCACTCTCGAAGCCATCTGCAAAGAACTCGACTGCCAGCCGGGCGACATTCTGGAATACAAAGAAGACACGGAAAAATAACATAAGACTTTAATAGACAACAAACAACAACAGACGAAGCAGAGGCTCGCGAGCCTGTGCAGGGCCGCGCCTTTGCTTTCAAAAAAACAACAAGACCATGAAAAACAACAGATTCAGAACAGTTTTGGCCGCTCTGGCCATGATCACGCTTTCGAGCAGCACATTTGCCGAAAACTACATCTACGACATCAAAGAAGACCAGAACGGCAACGTGGTGGCACAGACCGTTTTTGAGGAGAACAACAGCATGCTGACCCCCAAGCTCAGGCACGCAATCAGCTACACGGCCGACGGCCGCATCAGCCGAAAGGACACGCAGAAGTGGAACGGCAAGAAATGGGTGCCCGAGTCGACCATCGACTACACCTACGACGGCGACGCCACCACCATCGTGCTCACCCGCTGGGAAGGCAAGCGCAAGACCGTCAGGACCTACTGCTTCGTGCACGGCACCGTGGAGGGCGACCAGTTCCTGACGCGCATCGACAGGCCCGACCTCGACAACATGACAGACATGATGGCCCGCACCGACTCGATCGGCGGCATGAGAATCAGCCTTTAATATCCGACAGACAACAACAGACAAGCAATAAACAATAGAGGTTCAGATGAGTGAGGCACTGGGTGCAGTGATGCGCTCGGTGCCTTTTGCATTCACGCGCGCCCCACCCCTGGGCGGCGCCAAAAAGTTGACACTCCTGTCCAATTATTGGACATGGCTGACAAGCGGACAAAATTGTTCACTGTTGATAATCAGACATTTAAAATTGCGGCACGGCAGATGATAAAGCATTGGCAAACGATGATGAAAACAAAAATCAAAAACATAGAAACTATGAAAACCATCAGCTTCATCAAAACAGCAATCGCCGCATCGGCACTGACAATCTTCACCACATCAGCCAAGGCCGAAGACAACAACTTCTTCTACGACACCGTCTACTCCGAAAACGGCCAGCTCGAAAGCATCACGGCCTACCGCTTCGACGAACGCGCCAACGGCCTCAAGCCCGTCAGCCGCCGCACCTACGCCTCCACCTCCGACGCCACCACCGTCAGTGTGGAGCTCTGCACCGACGGCAAATGGGTGGAATGCAGACAGTATGAATACAACAGCCTCAACGCGTTCACGCTCCGCATCACCTGCCGGACGCTCGACGGACACGGCCGCGTGGACCGCGTGGAGCAGACGACCTGCGTGGTGGACGCCGACCGCAACCTGCTCGCCGAGCAGACCTGCCGCTTCGACGCCCGGCAACGCACCTGGGTCGAGACCTCATCGTTCAACAACGCCCAGATTGTGACGACACACACAATTAGATTTTCAGATATTTGATTCGACAACAGACAGAGGAGCAAAGCCCGGTGTTTCGGCCACGAAACATCGGGCTTTGTGCGTTCGGTGACGGATTTTTTGATTAGTTTTGGGTCAACCTCGGGCCACCGGAAGCCCCGCAACGGGATGCCGACAGCAGCCTGGAGGGAAACATAGTTATACAAAGGCGTTTACACGCGCTTTGTTTTGATGTCATTCAGAATTCTCGCAAAATTCAACGACTTCTCATCAGAGCAAAGCAACTGTAGATGCCTCATGGGTATGTATTATCGTGCCGGCAGACGCCATGACCGTTTGGCTCTGCGGCAGATAGACATATGGCGTGGGACTTCTGCGTTGCTCGTTCTATGGTGAGAAGGGCGATACGAGAAGCCTTGAATGACGTGGAACGGGCGGCGGTAAAGTTCTCCAACATTGTATTATATCTACAGCAATATTTCTGCAATTTTTACTGAATACTAAGTATGGACAAGGCAAGAGTTGATACATTTCTTCTCACTAACAGAGAATGTTTTTCTGATGATGATATTCCAATGATTCGACAGAGAATGGAGTCCGCGGAAGATAGTAAATGGCAGGCTATTTCAACACTAAATTTCAAGGATCCCCAAATAGCCTTAATGTTGTCAATTTTTGGAGGTCCTATTGGTGTTGATCGACTTTATATAGGAGACTATCTGCTCGGTGTCTTCAAAACAATAACGTGCGGAGGAGTATTGATTTGGGCTTTTGTGGATCAGTTTCTAATCCGCAAGGCTACAAAGGACAACAATAAAGAAATGCTAATGAATCTCTTAAACTTATAAGTTCATGGAAGCAAATAAGGTAGATTTATTTATGTTGTCAAAGAGCAGCATGTTCCCGAACGCCCAGTTACCCTTACTGCGTGAAATGCTCATTAAAGCCAGTGATGAAGACTGGATAAAAATAAATGCTGCATCTTTTAAGAACCCAACAACAGCACTAATAATGTCATTTGCTGCTGGTACTTATGGAGCCGATAGATTTTATCTCGGGCAACCATTATTTGGAATAGGGAAACTATTTCTGACCTTATTTCTTGTAGCATGGCTTGTGGCAGTGGAAATTACAGATACAGAAAACTGGATAGTCATAGTGCTTGGTTTATGCATCATTTTCGTACTGTTATTTTGGTATTTCATTGACATATTCCTTGTTTCTAAAACAGCTAAAGAACAGAACCTCAATATAATATTAACAATTTTAAATTAAAAAAGTATGGACGCACAAAAAGTTGACATGTTCATCATGATAAACGGTAGCAACCTTCCTGAACAGAAGGTTTATTTTATCCGTGAGAAACTGCTTTCGCTTGATGATTCCAAGTGGGCTGCACTTTCTACAATTCAGTTCAAGAACCCTACAACTGCACTCCTTCTTTCCATTTTCTTAGGTGCCTATGGCATTGACCGTTTCTACATTGGTAACACTGGTATGGGAGTTGGCAAGTTGCTTACTTGTGGAGGTTTAGGCATTTGGACAATTATTGACTGGTTCCTGATCTCTGGTTCTACTAAAGAGCAGAACTACAATAAACTTCAAGCCTATCTCTACTAAACGTCTCCATCTACTCTCAGCATTGGCTTACATTATTGTTTGCCTTTGGCTGATTTCTGTAAAAGAGGGGCAAACGACAATAACCGTATGTCCCTCTAAACTCATATACCACATACCTTGCCCTGGATGTGGTGTTACAAGAGCCACATTACTTCTGCTAAAAGGACATGTTGCTGATTCTCTAAATATGAACCCCAACTGCCTTTTTGCAATTATTTTTTTATGCACTTATCCTATTTTGTTGCTATTAAGCGTAATAAGGAGGAAGCCATATCTCATGAACAGTTATCAGATGATGGATAAGATGTTGAAAAACAAAACATGTTTATACACATTACTGGCAGGTGAATTGATAATCTGGTTGCACAATATTATAGTCGGAATTTAAAGATTAAAGTTATTATCCCACGCTTTTTTTGTTGTTTCACCACGCGCCAAAATCCGGAGGGCTGTTTGGACAAAACATCAAGGACAAACCATGAAAAACCTCGTCCCATCCGGCAAAGCATCAATCATAATTTCTGGCCTTGGCAGCCACGGCGGCCTGCACGCCCAAGCGCCACGGCACCACGGCCGCCGGCAAGCCCTTCGACTGCACGATTGCCGTGCCCGAAACGGTCGACCTGGGGCTTTCGGTCTGCTGGGGCACGCACCTGGTGGGGCAGAGCCATTGGGCCGACACCGCCATCCTCGCCTTCGAATGGGCGGCCGCAGAGCCGGGCGGATGGTGGGACGACACCTTCTACGGCTGCCCCGGCCGCCCCGACAGCCTGCTGACGCCAGCGCCGCACCGCGATGCCGCAAGCGCGCTGCTGGGCCACGGCTGGAGGATGCCGACCAAGGCCGAGGCGCGCGAGCTCTACCGGATGTGCCGGGTCGAATATTTCGCCATCGACGGCCGGAAATACTAACGGCTGACCGGCCCCAACGGCAACAGCCTGACGCTGAGGTCGTGCCCGTGGTAGACGGCCACGCGCTCGGCCCACGCCGACGACATGGCCGTGCTGAAAGACGGCTTCGAGATGCCACGCCGCTACCTCTACCCCATCGTCGGCGTGCGCGACAGATAAAGAAATCGCACGGGCGGCAGTGTCTGCCTCCCGTGCGATTCCATTATGGCTGGCTGCGCCCGTGGGCGCGTGTCATTTTCTGATAAGGTCCACGAACTTGTCGAACAGCTTTTCGGTGTCGGTGGGACCGCTGCTGGCCTCGGGGTGGAACTGCGTGGAGAAGAACGGCTTGGACTTGTGGCGGATGCCCTCGCAGGTGCCGTCGTTGATGTTGACGTATGAGGCTTCCCACTCGTCGGGCAAGGTGGCAAGGTCGATTGCGAAGCCGTGGTTCTGGCTGGTGATGTAGCAATGCGTGGTGCCGTTCTCGATGACCGGATGGTTGTGGGCGCGATGGCCATATTTGAGCTTGAAGGTGGTGGCGCCGGCGGCAAGGCCCAGCAGCTGGTTGCCCAGGCAGATGCCGAAGATGGGCTTGCCGATGGCGATGGCCTTGCGGATGTTGGCGATGGTGACGCCGCACATCTGCGGGTCGCCCGGGCCGTTGGAGAGCATCAGCCCGTCGTAGTCCTCCTGCGTGAAGTCATAGTCCCAGGGCACCACGGTCACGGTGGTGTCGCGCCTGAGCAGGCAGCGCAGGATGTTGAACTTGGCGCCGGTGTCGACCAGGACGATGCGCTTGCTGCCGTTGCCAAACGTCATCTTCTCTTTGACGCTGACCATGTCGACCAGGTTGTCCTTGTTCGGGTCGTGGAAGTCGACCGCCGGGCCGCCCTCGATCTCTATCTTGCCAAGCATGGCGCCCTTTTCGCGCAGGACCTTGGTCAGTGCGCGGGTGTCGACGTCGAAGATGCCAGGCACCTTGTTTTCCTTGAGCCATTCGCCGAGGCTTTTCTGCGCGTTCCAGTGGCTGTATTCGAACGAATAGTCGGAAATGACGAGGCCCGAAATATGTATCTTGTCCGATTCGTAGAAGAGCGGGATGTCATTGGCGTCCTTTTCATTGACCGGCACGCCATAGTTGCCGATGAGCGGGAAGGTTGAAACAAGGATCTGACCCTTGTACGAAGGGTCGGTGAGACTCTCGGGATAGCCGGTCATTGCGGTGTTGAACACAACCTCGCCCGCCACCGATGTTTCGTATCCGAACGACTTGCCCTCGAATACTGTGCCGTCTTCCAACGTCAACTTAATTTTCTTGAAATCAGACATTATTGGATTTTCTTATTGTTAAAAATTCTTCGTTTTTAAGCCGATGCGAAATTATAAAAATTAGTCGAACTTGCCCCTACTTTATCAGGCTGTCGATAGCTTTATTGACCTTGTCGAACCCGAAGCCGGCCACCACGCCGTCCATCTTGGCGCGGATGCGGTCGGTGCAGAGGTTGCCGATGGAGCCCTCGTGGGTGTGGTGCAGCGTGCCGTGATATTCGAACTCGCCGCGCTCGATGGCCATGCCCACCTGCCGGTAGGCGTCGCGGAAGGGCACACCCTGGGCCGCCAGATGGTTGACCTCCTCGACGCTGAAGGCCAGCTTGTATCTGGGGTCAGACATCACGTCGCGCACCACCTCCATGTTCTCGATGGCGTAGGTGGCGATGTCGATGCAGTCGTCGATTTCGGCAAAGAGCGGGATGAACACTTCCTTGATTATCTGCATGTCGCGGAAATATCCCGAAGGCAGGTTGCCGGTGATGAGCCTGATGGTGTTGGCGGCGCCCTGAATCTTGTTGCAGTGCGCGCGAATCAGTTCAAAGACGTCGGGGTTCTTCTTGTGCGGCATGATGCTCGAGCCGGTCGTCATGGCCTTGGGCAGGCGGATGAAGCCGAAGTTCTGGCTTGTGTAGAGGCATCCGTCGACCGCCATGCGGCCTATGGTCTCGGCCACCGATGCCAGCGCGAAGGCTATGAGCCTCTCGGTCTTGCCGCGTCCCATCTGGGCGTAGACCACGTTGTAGTTGAGGTCGTCGAAGCCGAGCAGGCGGGGGGTGAGCGTGCGGTTGAGCGGTGCCGACGAGCCGTAGCCGGCGGCTGCTCCGAGCGGGTTCTGGTTGGTGACCTTCCAGGCCGCCTGCATCATCAGCATGTCGTCGGCAAGGCTCTCGGCGTAGGCGCCAAACCACAGTCCGAACGACGAGGGCATGGCCACCTGCAGGTGGGTGTAGCCGGGAATCAGGACGTCCTTGGTCTCCTCGCTGCGGCGCTGCAGGGCGGCGAAGAGGCCGAGCATCTTGCCGACCGTCTGCTCGATGCGGGCGCGCGAGTAGAGCTTGATGTCGAGCAGCACCTGGTCGTTGCGCGAACGGCCGGTGTGCACCTTCTTGCCGATGTCGCCCAACTTGCGCGTCAGCATCAGCTCGACCTGCGAATGCACGTCTTCCACATCGTCTTCAATCGCGAAGCGGCCCTCGCAGGCAGTCGCGTAGAGGCTCTTGAGCTCGGTGCAGAGCTGCTGCAGCTCGCTCTTTTCGAGCAGGCCCACGGTCTCGAGCATGGTGATGTGCGCCATGGTCCCGAGGATGTCGAAGGGTGCCAGGTGCAGGTCCATCTCACGATCGAGCCCGACCGTGAAGCGATCGATTTTTTCGTCTACCGAAAATCCTTTATCCCAAAGTTTCATGTTTCTCGTTTTGTGTTGATTTTTTCAAATATTCAGTCCGTCGAGAAGTCTGACGTACGTTTCTATTCCGGAGCTTATCTCGTCGAGGCCGATGTATTCGTCGGCGGTGTGCGAGCGTGCCGAATCGCCCGGGCCTATCTTGACCGTCGGGAAGGGCATCAGCGCCTGATCGCTCATGGTGGGCGACCCGAAGGTCGGGATGCCGAGGCGCTGCGCCTGCTGCACCACGGGGTGCGACATGGCGATGGACGAGCTGTTGAGGCGCGTGGAGCGTTCGCTGACCTCGCAGTTGACGCTCCGCCTGATTTCGGCCAGGAGCTCGACGTTGCTATACATGCCGTTGGGCCTGACGTCGACCACAAAGCGGCACTCGTCGGGCACCACGTTGTGCTGCGTGCCGGCCTCTATCTGCGTCACCGTCATCTTGACGCTGCCGAGGAACTGCGACACGCGGTCGAAGCGGTGGTTGCGGAACCAGTCGATGTCGGACAGGGCGCGGTAGATGGCGTTGTCGCCCTCGTTGCGGGCGGCGTGTCCGCTGCGGCCGCGGGCGGTGCAGTCGAGCACCATCAGGCCCTTTTCGGCCACGGCCATCTGCATCCGCGTGGGCTCGCCAACTATGCCAAGGTCGACGCGGCCGAGCAATGGCAGCAGCGACTCGATGCCGCCGTGGCCGCTGACTTCCTCCTCGGCCGTGGCTGCAAACACGAGTTTGTAGGACTGCGGCCGCGACGCGAGCTGCATATACGCGCCCAGGAGGGCCACCAGCGGGCCGCCGGCGTCGTTGCTGCCGAGGCCGTAGAGCCGCCCGTCCTCAATGTCGGGCGCGAAGGGGTTGCGCGTGTAGCCCGCCGCCGGACGGACGGTGTCGATGTGCGAGTTGAGCAGGATGACAGGGCGGCCGTCGGCGCAGTCGTCGGGAGCCACCCACAGGTTGTTGCCGTACCGGCTGACCGGCAGGCCGCGCGAGGCCATCCATGCCTGCAGGACGTCGGCTGCGGCGGCTTCGTCGCGGCTGAACGAGGGAACGGCTATGAGTTGACGGAGAAGTTCGATCATGATCGGCGTTTTTTGGTGCGTGTTGTCGGTTCAGACTATGACCGTGCCCGAGTCGGTCCCCAGCATGTCGGCGCGCGTGATGACCACCCGGCTGACGCCCGAGTCGATTGCGGCAAAGGCGTTTTCGAGCTTCGGAATCATTCCGCCCTGAATGGTGCCGTCGGCCACATAGCGGGCAAAGAGTTCGCGGTCGATCTGCGGGATGACGCTCTCTTCGTCGTCGGGATTGCTCAGGACGCCTTTTTTCTCGAAGCAGAAGGTCAGCGTCACGTCGAAATGCCGCGCGAAGGCCGTGGCGGCTTCGGACGCTATGGTGTCGGCGTTGGTGTTGAGCATGTTGCCCCTGCCGTCGTGGGTGAGCGGGGCCAGCACGGGCACCACGCCGCGCCGCACGAGGTCGGCCAGTATTTCGGAGTCGACCCGGCGGACATCGCCCACAAATCCGTAGTCGACGTCCTTGACGGGCCGCTTGTCGCTGAGCATGTAGTTGAGGTCGGCGCCGGTGAGGCCGAGGGCGTTGACGCCCATCGACTGCAGGCGGGCCACCACCGTCTTGTTGACGAGTCCGCCATAGACCATCGTCACCACGTTGAGCATGGCCTCGTCGGTCACGCGGCGTCCGGCCACCATGCGGCTCTCGATGCCGAGCTGCGAGGCGATGCGTGTGGCTGCGCGTCCGCCGCCGTGCACCAGGGCTTTGAGGCCGTCGAGGCAGGCGAATCCGGCCAGCAGCGCGGCCAGCGTGTCGGGTTCCTCCACCACCTGGCCGCCCACTTTGATGATATTGAGTTTCTGTTTCTGCATGTCGTAGGCCGGTTTTCAGTTCTGCAATCCTTCGAGCATCCGCTTCATCACCACCTGAGCCGACACCACGCGGTTGGCGGCCTCGGGTATGACGATGCTGCGGGGCGAGTCGATGACCTCGTCGGTGACGATCATGTTGCGGCGCACGGGCAGGCAGTGCATGAAGTATGCGTTGTTGGTCACGTCCATCTGGCGTTTGCCCACCGTCCAGCTGCGGTCGGTGCTGAGTATCTTGCCGTATTCGGTGTAGGACGACCAGTTTTTGGCATAGATGAAGTCGGCGCCCTCGAAGGCGCGCATCTGGTCGTATTCGACGCGGGCGTTGCCGGCGAACTGCGGGGCGAGCTCGTAGCCCTTGGGGTGCGTGATGACGAAGTCGACGTCGGCCGCGTTCATCCACTCGGCAAACGAGTTGGGCACGGCCTGAGGCAGAGCCCTCGGGTGCGGTGCCCACGTCAGGACGACCTTGGGGCGAGGGGCGGCCTTGTGCTCCTCGATGGTGATGAGGTCGGCAAAGGCCTGGCACGGGTGCACGGTGGCCGATTCGAGGCTGATGACGGGCTTGCCCGAATATCTGATGAACTGGTTCAGAATGGTTTCGTTGTAGTCGAACTCGCGGTTCTCGA
>SAMEA3663209__coassemble_760_pt1 | contig 13207 bp, 11 predicted proteins | sample SAMEA3663209__metabat2_high_PE_010 | metagenome-assembled genome bin SAMEA3663209 (sample SAMEA3663209) | pig gut metagenome | biome: pig gut; feature: pig-associated habitat; material: faeces | place: China | collected 2013 | reverse complement strand
GGATGGGCTGCCGTTGTAGATGCCGTCGACATTGCTAAGGATGAGCAGCTTGCTGCAGTTCATCATCGACGACACGAGGCCCGACAGCTCGTCGTTGTCGGTGAACATGAGTGCCGTCACCGACACGGCGTCGTTCTCGTTGATGATGGGCACCACGCCTCTGTCCCACAGCGCCTCGATGCAGTTGCGCATGTTCAGATAGTGCTCGCGCGTGCCGAAGTCCTGCTTGGTGACCAGCACCTGGCCGATGCGTATGCCGTGAGCGTCAAAGAGCTGCTTGTAGGTGTCAATCAGCTTGACCTGCCCCACGCTCGACAGCAGCTGGCGCCGACTGACGGGGTCGAGGTGCTCGTAGTTGGCAATCATGCTGCGGCCGGCCGCCACCGCTCCCGACGACACAAGGATGACCCTGTGGCCCGAGGCGTGCAGCGCGGCAATCTCGCCCACCAGGTCCTGCATCCGGCTCACGTTGAGCGTGCCGTCGGCGCAGGTCAGGACGTTCGAACCTATTTTGATTGTGACTGTCATTCGGTTGCAGGCTGATTATTTACTTGAGGCGATGATGCCTTTGATGACAGCCGACGTGAACCCCGCGTGCTCCAGGGCGTTGAGGCCCTTGATGGTCCAGCCGCCGGGCGTGGTCACCTTGTCGATTTCGGCTTCGGGATTGGAGCCGTTGCGCAGTATCAGCTCGGCCGCGCCCTTGACCGTCTGGGCCACTATGGCAGCCGCCACGTCGGCCTTGAAGCCGAGCTCCACTCCGGCCTCGACCGAGGCGCGGATATATCGCAGCGCATAGGCTATGCCGCAGCCGCTGAGCGCCGTTGCCGCGCCCATCAGATGCTCTTCGATGAGCATTGCCGACCCTATTTTGCCGAAGATGTCGAGCACGACGGCGTTCTGCTCCGGCGTCGAATTGGCGGCCGAGACGAACGACATCGACTCGCCCACCGACGCGCCCGTGTTGGGCATCACCCTGAAGATGGGGCATTCGCCGCCTAAATATTCGGCCAGCTTGGCGGTGGACAGGCCTGCCACCACCGACGCCACCAGCGTGCCCTTGCGCACCGACGGTGCCAGGCTGCGGCAGACGTCCTCGGCCATCCACGGCTTGACGGCCACTATCATCACATCGGCCGAGGCCGCGGCGGCGGCGTTGTCGGTCGTGACGGTCATGCCGAGGGCGGCAAAGTCGGCCAGACGCGAGGTGTCGCGCCGCGTGACGCAGATGTCGGCCGCCGGCACAAATTGGGATGCGGCCAGGCCTCGCGCTATTGCGCCACCCATGTTGCCTGCGCCTATTATGCTTATTTTCATTCTGTTATGCTTTTTGTAATACTTCCTTCAACGACACGATGAACTGTTGGGCCTCGGCCTTGCTGAGCACGAGCGGAGCCAGCAGGCGAATCATGTTAGTGCCGGCCACTCCGGTGAAGATGTGCTTTTCGAAGAGCAGACGCTTGCGTATCTCGGCCATCGGGCCGTCGAACTCGATGCCGAGCATCAGGCCCACGCCGCGCACCGTCCGGATCTGCTCCGACTGCGGCATGTTGCTTATCAGATAGTTGCCGACCTCGGCGACGTTGTCGAGCAGACGCTCTTCGCTGATGATGTCGAGCACGGCATGAGCGGCCGCCATGGCCAGATAGTTGCCGCCGAACGTGGTGCCGAGCATGCCCTTGGTCGCCTTGAAGATGGGCGAAATCAGCACGCCGCCAATCGGGAAGCCGTTGGCCATGCCCTTGGCCATGGTGACGATGTCGGGCAGAATGCCGGACGATTCGTAGGCGAAGAAGCGGCCCGTGCGGCCGTATCCGCTCTGGACCTCATCCAGAATCAGCACCGTGCCGTGCTTGGTGCACAGGCGGCGCAGCTCCTGCAAGAATCCGGGCTGCGGGATGTTGATGCCGCCCACGCCCTGTATGCCCTCGATGATGACGCCCGCCACGTCGCCCTTGGCCAGCTCGCGCTCCACGGCCTCGGCATCGTTCAGGTCCACGAAGGTGACGCGCTGCCGTGCGTTGAACGGCGACACGATTTTAGGATTGTCCGTCACCGCCACCGCGCCCGACGTGCGCCCGTGGAAGCTCTTGCGGAAGGCCACCATACGGTCGCGGCCGGTGTGGAACGATGCCAGCTTGATGGCGTTCTCGTTGGCCTCGGCGCCCGAGTTGATAAGGAACAGCGAATAGTCGTCGAGCCCGGTCATCTGCCCTATCTTGCGCGCCAGTTCCACCTGCATCGGGTTTCTGACGCTGTTGGAATAGAAGCCGATTCGGCCCAGCTGCTCGGTGATTGCCGCCACGTATTTCGGATGGCAGTGTCCGACAGAAACGACGGCATGGCCGCCGTAGAGGTCAAGATATTCCTGACCGTTTTCGTCCCAGACCTTGCACCCCAGAGCCTTGACCGGAGTGACGTCGAAAAGGGAATATACGTCGAAGAGATTCATTCAGTCGTTTTTTTGTGTCCCGATGTCAAAATCCGGACGGTTTAAGATTGAGACCTGTGTTTTCGGGCAGACCGAACATGAGGTTCATGTTCTCCACCGCCTGGCCCGAGGCGCCCTTGACCAGATTGTCGATGATGCTGACCACGTGCAGCTTGCTGTCGTATTTGCGGACGTAGAGCACGCACTTGTTGGTGTTGATGACCATCTTGAGGTCGGGGTTGAAGTCGACCACGCTCACGAAGGGCTCGTCCTTGTAGTAGGCCTTGTAGGCCTCCACGGCCTCGTCTTCGGGCATGTCGCAGTCGAAATAGACCGACGCGAGGATGCCGCGCGAATAGTTGCCGCGCATCGGCACGAAGTTGAGCTGCCCGCCATACGACGGCGCCAGTGCCGAGAGCGTCTCCCTGATTTCGGCCAGATGCTGGTGGGTGAACGACTTGTAGACCGAGATGTTGTTGTCGCGCCAGCTGAAGTGCGTCGTCTCCGACGGCTTCTGGCCCGCGCCGGTCGAGCCGGTGATGCCGGTGACGTGGATCTCGCCCAGCCGGTCGGCCTTGGCCATCGGGAGCAGCGCAAGCTGGATGGCCGTGGCGAAGCAGCCGGGGTTGGCTATGCGGGCCGCCTTTCTGATGGATGCGCGGAAAGCCTCGGGCAGGCCGTAGACAAAGTCCTCGGCATCGGCATGGAGCCTGTAGTCGTTGCTCAGGTCGATGATTTTGCCGTCAAAGTCTTTCGGGAGCGACGCCACATACGACTTCGACTTGCCGTGACCCATGCACAAGAAAATGACATCCACCGTGTTGACGGGCGCTTCTTCGGTGAAGACGAGCGTGGTCTCGCCAATCAGGTCGTGGTGCGCCTTCCAGACGGGCTCGCCGGCGTGGCTCGTGCTCTGGGCAAAGATTATCTCGGCGCACGGGTGATATATCAGAATGCGCATCAACTCGCCGGCTGTGTATCCGGCTGCGCCTATTATCCCTACTTTTATCATGATTCTTGCTTGCGGTTACAATTCTTTTTCCAGTTTTTCGCCCTCGTCCCTGTGATTGGCATAGTAGACGCGCAGCGGCGTCGACAGCACCTTGATGAAGCCCTTGGCGTCTTCCGAGGTCCAGCCCTTCTGCATCTCGCCGTATTCGCCAAACTTGGTCTTGACCAGATCGTCTTTCGACTCGACGCCCACGGTCGAGAACGTGCGGGGCATCAGCTGCATCGTCACGACGCCGTTCACGTTGCGCTGGCTCTCTTCGAGCATGGCCTCTATGTCGCGCATCACCGGCTCCAGATACTGGCTCTCGTGCAGGAACATGCCATACCAGTTGGCCACCTGGTCCTTCCAGTACTGCTGCCACTTGCTGAGCGTGTATTTTTCGAGGAAGCGGTGCGCGGCTATTATCAGCATCGGCGCGGCGGCCTCGAAGCCCACACGACCCTTGATGCCTATTATGGTGTCGCCCACGTGCATGTCGCGGCCGATGCCGTAGGGAGCGGCTATCTGCTCAATCTTCTGGATGGCAGCCACCTTGTCGTCGAACTTCTCGCCGTTGACCGACACTATCTGGCCGGCCTTGAACTCTATCCGTATCTGTTCCGACCCGCTCTTCTCGACCTGCTTCAGATAGGCCGATTCGGGCAGACCCTGAGCCGAGTCGAGAATCTCGCCGCCGCAAATCGACGTGCCCCAAAGCCCGACGTTGTAGGAATATTTCAGTTTGGTGAAGTCGGCAAAATATCCGTTATTATTCAGATAATCAATCTCATACTGGCGCGACAGAGCCATGTCGCGAGTCAGGGTGATGATTTCGATGTCGGGAGCCATCACGAGGAACGTCATGTCGAAGCGGACTTGGTCGTTGCCGGCGCCGGTCGAGCCGTGAGCGATGGCCGACGCGCCGATTTCTTTGGCGTAGCGCGCTATGGCCATTCCTTGGAATATTCGCTCCGACGAAACCGAGATGGGATAGGTTCCGTTGCGCAGAATATTGCCATAAATCATATATCGGATGCTCTTGTCGTAGTATTCTTTTGTCACGTCGAGCGTCACATAGCCCTTGGCGCCCAGCTTGTAGGCGTTCTCTTCGTTGGCCTTGAGCTGTTCGGCGCTGAATCCGCCCGTGTTGGCGCAGGCCGCATACACGTCATAACCTTTTTCTTTTGCCAGATACATCACAGTGAACGACGTGTCGAGGCCGCCACTGAATGCTACCACTACCTTCTTTGCCATAGTCAGAATATTGTTAGTTTCTTTTTTTTAAAATCAGTTTTTACTCTTGCCCATCAGCACAAAACGCTTGAACTTCATCCAGCGGTCGAGCACGCGGTCGCTCTTGTGCGACAGGACGCTGTCTTTCTCGTCCTTGGTCGGATCGAAAAGCATTCCGGTGCAGATGCAGCGCGTAAAGTTATTTCTTGTCAGCACATCATAGTTCACGCAGCTCTGGCAACCTTTCCAAAATTCGGCGTCGTCGGTCAGTTCCGAGAAGGTGACGGGCTTGTAGCCGAGCTCGGTGTTGATTTTCATGACGGCCAGGCCGGTGGTCAGACCGAAGAGCTTGGCGTTGGGGAATCGCTTGCGCGAGAGCTCGAATGCCTTGTGCTTGATCTGCTTGGCCAGGCCGTGGCCGCGATACTCGGCCTTGACTATAAGGCCCGAGTTGGCCACGAACTTCTCGTGTCCCCACGATTCGATGTAGCAGAACCCGACAAATTCCGAGCCTCGCATGGCAATGATGGCCTTGCCCTCGAGCATTTTCTTCTTAACGTATTCGGGGTTACGTTTTGAGATGCCGGTGCCTCTCACTTTGGCCGCATCTTCAATTGTCTTTAGGATTTCGTCCACATAGGGCAGGTGCTTTTCCGAAGCCACCTCAATGCTAAATTCGCTCATCTCAGCAAATTCCTTTTTTTGATTGATTATTAGTTGTTCATTAATTTATCTTGAATCCCCGGAATCAGGGCCGATATCGTATCCAGAACCTTCTGCGCCGCCGCGCCATGACGCAGTATCAGCAGCACCGTGTCGTCGCCGGCCAGGGTTCCCATTATCTCGGCGTTCTGGCCGCTGTCGATTATCGAGGCCACCACGCTCGCGTAGCCCGGCCGCGTCTTGACCACGGCTATCTGCCCCGATATCTCCAGGCTCTTGACGCCCACCAGCGGCAGCTCCGACGTCTCGGGCACGTCCACCGCAAGGCTGTCGGTGGGCACCACGTAGCGATAGCCGGCACTGCCGTCGGGCACCTTGGCTATCTTGAGCTCCTTCAGGTCGCGCGAGAGGGTGGCCTGCGTGACCGTGTAGTCGCGCTCGTTCAGCAGGCTCTGCAGTTCCTCCTGACTCGAAATCTTCTGCATGTTTATCAGACTTTTTATTACCTTCAGACGTTGAGCTTTGTTCTTCATAGAGTGCATATTTATTCGCTGGCGATGCAAAATTATACATTTTTATAACGCTTCCAATGTTTTTCGGAAAAAAGTTTTAGCTTTGCAGTCCGAACAGAAGAAAACCGGTTTACAAAGTGTTTATCCGCCATTCATATTCGGAACAATCCTGCGTCTCACACTCACCATTGGGACAATGCCTGTGGCATTCATTTCATCCGGTCGGTGCCAGTCTTCTGCCGCCCCCGATTTCTGCAACATTATTCAGAAACAATATTGCCAAACATTATACTACACAGAGACATGAAAGATAACATTGGAAAAGTTGTCATTTTAGGTTCCGGCGCGCTGAAGATAGGCGAGGCCGGCGAGTTCGACTACTCCGGCTCGCAAGCCCTGAAGGCTCTCAAGGAAGAGGGCGTCCGGACGGTTCTGGTGAATCCGAACATTGCGACCATTCAGACGTCGGAAAACATTGCCGACAGGATCTACTTCCTGCCTGTGACTCCATATTTCGTGGAGCAGGTCATCAAAAAAGAGAAACCCGACGGCATCCTGCTTTCCTTTGGCGGCCAGACCGCATTGAACTGCGGCATCGAGCTCTTCGAAAACGGCGTGCTCGAAAAGTATAATGTTCAGGTGCTCGGCACGCCCATCCAGTCGATCATCGACACCGAAGACCGCGAGATCTTCGCCCACAAGCTGGCCGAAATCAACGTCAAGACGCCCATCAGCATCGCCGTCACGTCGGTCGAGGACGCGCTGAAGGCATCCGAGCAGATAGGCTTCCCGATAATGGTGCGCGCCGCCTACACGCTCGGCGGCATGGGCTCCGGATTCTGCAACTCGCGCGAGGAGCTCATCGAAAGGGCCGAAAACGCATTCTCGTATTCCAACCAGATTCTGGTCGAAGAGTCGATAAAGGGCTGGAAGGAAGTGGAATACGAAGTGGTGCGCGACGCCTTCGACAACTGTATCACAGTGTGCAACATGGAGAACTTCGACCCGCTCGGCATCCACACGGGCGAGAGTATAGTGGTGGCACCGTCGCAGACGCTGTCGAACAGCGAATATCACAAACTGCGCGAACTGGCAATCAAGATAATACGTCACGTCGGCATCGTGGGCGAATGCAACGTCCAGTACGCCCTCGACCCCAACTCCGAAGACTACCGCGTCATCGAGGTCAACGCCCGACTGTCGCGATCGTCGGCGCTGGCATCCAAGGCCACCGGCTATCCGCTGGCCTTCGTGGCCGCCAAGCTCGCCCTCGGCTACGGCCTGTGGGAGCTCAAGAACTCCGTGACCAAGACCACGCCGGCATTCTTCGAACCGGCGCTCGACTACATCGTCTGCAAGATACCGCGCTGGGACCTCGGCAAGTTCAACGGCGTCAGCAAGCAGATCGGCTCAAGCATGAAGAGCGTCGGCGAAATCATGGCCATCGGCCGCAACTTTGAAGAAGTCATCCAGAAAGGCCTGCGCATGGTGGGCCAGGGCATGCACGGACTCGTGGCCAACCAGCCGCTCAAGGACCGCGACTACCGCAAAGAGCTCGTGTCGCCCACCGACAAGCGCGTCTTCGCCATCTCCGAGGCACTGCAGCAGGGCGTCAGCGTGCAGGAAATACACGAGCTCACCAAAATCGACCTGTGGTTCCTCAACAAGCTCAAGAACATCACCGACCTGCAGGCCGAACTCTCGAAATACGACCGCATCGGCGACGTCCCCGACGAACTGCTGACCACCGCCAAGAAGAAAGGATTCAGCGACTTCCAGATAGCCCGCATCGTCTTCAAGAACGATAGCCGCAGCATGGAGGAGCAGCAGCTCGAAGTGCGCGAAAACCGCAAGCTCCGCAACATCACGCCGGTGGTGAAGCAGATCGACACCATGGCAGGCGAGTTCCCCGCGCAGATCAACTACCTCTATCTGACCTACAGCGGCACCGAAAACGACGTCAAGTATGTGGGCGACCGCCGCTCGGTGGTGGTGCTCGGCTCGGGCGCCTACCGCATCGGCTCGTCGGTCGAGTTCGACTGGTGCTCGGTCAACGCCATCAACACCATCAAGAAAGAAGGCCTGCGATCGGTCATGATCAACTATAACCCCGAAACGGTCAGCACCGACTACGACGTCTGCGACCGCCTCTACTTCGACGAACTGACCGAGGAGCGCGTGCTCGACATCATCGACCTCGAAAACCCCAAAGGCGTCATAGTGTCGGTGGGCGGACAGATTCCCAACAATCTGGCAATGAAACTCTACCGGCGCAACGTCCCGATCCTCGGCACATCGCCAGTCGACATCGACCGCGCCGAGAACCGGCAGAAATTCTCGACCATGTGCGACACGCTGGGCATCGACCAGCCGCGCTGGAGCGAGCTGACCACCATCGACGACATCTACAAGTTCGTCGACGAGGTGGGATTCCCCGTACTGGTCCGCCCGTCGTATGTGCTGTCGGGCGCGGCGATGAACGTGGTGTCGAACAAGCAGGAACTCGAGCACTTCCTGAACCTCGCGACCGACGTGTCTAAAGAATATCCCGTCGTCGTGTCGGAATTCATCGAGCAGGCCAAAGAAATCGAAGTCGATGCCGTGGCCAAAGACGGCGAGGTGATTGCCTACGCCATATCGGAGCACGTGGAGTTCGCCGGCGTCCACTCGGGCGACGCCACCATCGTCTTCCCGCCGCAGAAGCTCTACATCGAGACCATGCGAAGAATCAAGAAAATCGCACGCCAGATTGCCAAGGGCCTGAACATCAGCGGCCCGTTCAACATGCAGCTCCTGGCCAAAGACAACGACATCAAGGTCATCGAGTGCAACCTGCGTGCATCGCGCAGCTTCCCGTTCGTTTCCAAAGTGCTGAAGGTGAACCTCATCGAGCTGTCCACACGCATCATGCTCGGCCTGCCCGTGGAGCGCCCGGCCAAGAACCTGTTCGACCTCGACTATGTGGGAATCAAGGCGCCGCAGTTCTCGTTCGCACGCCTCCAGAAAGCCGACCCGGTACTGGGCGTCGACATGTCGTCGACGGGCGAGGTGGGCTGCATCGGCGACAATTTCCACGACGCCGTGCTGCAATCGATGATTTCGGTCGGCTACCGCATCCCGAAAAAGAACATTCTGATTTCGTCGGGACCGGCACGCTCGAAGCTGGAGCTGCTCAACGCCGCACGCCTGCTGAAGTCCAAGGGCTACAACATCTTCGCGACCGTGGGCACGCAGAAGTTCCTTGCCGAAAACGGCGTGGACGCCACCCTGCTCTACTGGCCCGACGAGGACAAGCAGCCCAATGTCATCGACTACATTCGCGAGAAGAAGATCGACCTCGTCATTAACATACCGAAGAATCTGACTCACAACGAGTTGAAGAACGGATATCAGATCCGCCGCGACGCAATCGACTTCAACATTCCGCTGATAACCAACGCACGGCTTGCAAGTGCCTTCATCACAGCATTTTGCAAGATGGACATCAGCCAGATCAGCATCAAAAGCTGGAACGAGTATTAAGCCCGGATGCCGCACAATAAAAAGGGGACGGATGGTTCGCGCCATTCGTCCCTTTTTCGTCTGTCAGTCAATCTGTTCCAGCCTCAGAGGCGGCCGGCGAAAATGTCGAGGATGCTCCGCTGAGGGCTGACCAGAATGGTGCTGATGCCAAGTGCGTCGGCAGCCTTCAGGTTCAGCTCCGAATCGTCGAGAAACAGGACCTTGTGCGCCGCCAGGCCGCACTCCGCCAGCACTCTCGTGTAGATTTCGGGGTCGGGCTTGCGCAGATGGAGCTCGTGCGAGTAGAATGTGGCGTCGAACAGCTGCGACAGCGAATCGTAGCCGGCTGCCATGCCGTCGAAATGCTGCTTGTGCAGCTCGTTGGTGTTGCTCAGCAGGTAGACCGGCATCCGCGCCTTCAGCTTTTCGACCAGAGCTATTTTGCGCGCGTCCATTTCGCCAAGCATTGCGTTCCATGCATCAATCAGCTCGACGTCAGTCACTTTACGATCGGTCTGGCTGCGCACGTATGCTATGAAATCGGGCGTCGTGGCAAGGCCGCACTCGTAGCGGCCGAGCAGCCCTTCGCCGGCATGGCTCTGCGATATTCTGTCGGGCAGACTGCGAAGCCCGAGGGCTTCGAATTTCGACAAGGTCGCCTTCAGATCTATGTCAATAAGTACGCCGCCGAGGTCGAAAATCACCGCGTCGAAGTCGTCCAGACGGTCAATTTTATCTGTCATTTGTTTGCAGTTTTATTGTAATCGTATATCTTTGCAACGCTTTTGGTAAGGAAAGAGTAGCCAACGCAATCTTCACCGGACAAAAGTAGCAAGAATTCATCGAAATTCAGGGCCTATAGCTCAGTTGGTTAGTAGCACCTGACTCATAATCAGGGGGTCCCTGGTTCAAGCCCAGGTGGGCCCACATCACAAAAGAGACTGCTCGCTGAGCGGTCTTTTTTTTTGCGCGCTGCCGTGCGCCCGCAGGCGTCCGGATGCAAAATGCGGTAGGGAGGCATCGTGGCCGCCCTACCGCATTTTGAGTGCGTCTGCACCGCTTTATGTCAGAAATTAGACCTTATCTGCTCAGCAATAGCTTCAAACTCTTCTTTCGAAAATTCTTTTCTCGGATTTCTGAAATTCATGTCCGCCTCGCTGTTGAGCGGCACCAAGTGAATGTGCGCATGGGGCACATCAAGCCCTAACACTGCAACGCCAATCCTGTTGCAGGCAATCGTTTTCTTTAGCGCCACAGCCACTTTCTGTGCAAATTTCATGAGTTCTCCCAAGTCATCGGGCTGCAAATCGAATATATAGTCGGTTTCCTGCTTGGGAATCACCAGTGTGTGGCCCTTGGCCAGCGGGTTGATGTCCAAAAAGGCATAAAACCGTTCATTCTCAGCCACTTTGTACGACGAAATCTCGCCGTTCACGATTTTTGTGAAGATACTTGCCATTATTGCCGAATTTATTGATTGTCAGATTCCTATTTCAATTATTTCGAATGTCATGATGCCGGACGGCACTTTGATGTCGACCTTGTCGCCGACCTTTTTCCCAAGCAATCCCTGCGCTATTGGCGTCGACACCGACAATTTGCCACTTTTGAGGTCGGCTTCGGTTTCGGGCACAATGTTATAAGTCATCTTGGCTTTGGTCTTTGCGTTCATGATTGTCACTTTGTTCAAAATCTGAACCTGCGAAATGTCAATTTTCGAAGCATCCAAAACTCGACTATTTGCAAGAATGTCTTTGAGTTTGGCAATCCTCATTTCGAGAAGTCCCTGAGCCTCGCGAGCCGCGTCGTATTCGGCGTTCTCCGAAAGGTCGCCCTTGTCGCGCGCTTCTGCAATCTGGCGCGATATTTTCGGACGTTCCACGCTTTCGAGCTGCGTCAGTTCTTCCTGCATCTTTTTGAGGCCTGCTTCGGTTACATAATTAATAGCCATGTCAAATTCCTCCTTGTTTTTCTAGTATATACAAAAAAATAAGAATCCTGAAATAGCCTTTCAGGACCCTTGATGATGGGGCAAAGATAAAGAATTATTTAATCTAAAAAATGTTTTAGTATGTTTTATTTTTCTCCGTCAATAGTCGCGGCGGTTCAGAATCTCGGAGGCGATGACGGCCGCGCGGATGTCGAATTGACACTGACAGTCAGTGTCTTCGACTTCAACCAAAACTTCTTTTGCCTGCTGTCGGGCGGGGGCAGACGCCTTTGTGCAGGCCACGGTCTGCGCCGCTGCCGCTTTGGTGGCCAACGACTGCATAAGCACGGACTGCTTGGTGTCGGCTGCGGCCGGAGCAGCAACTACGGGCTCGGGCGCTGCGGCCGGCTCGTGCCGATGAGGCTCCACGTCATCAGGCTGGATTCCACGCTTGGCGGCGGTGGACTTCTCCGCCGCTTCGCGATATGTGCGGTAAACGAAGGTGAGTATGATTACCAGGAGAACTGTGAATTTCATTCTGTCATGTTTTTGGGCAAAGATAAATTTTTAGCCCGAGTTTGCAACCACAGCCTCACATTGTTATTTAACAGTATAAACCGCGCGGCATTCCGCTGATTATTTTTGGCCTTTCGGGGGGACAATTTGATTATCTTTGCAAGCGCTTAAAAAGACGACTCCTATCCACAAACAAGCATAACTATCTATGACTGAAGAAATAAGAAGAGACGACTACACCGAAGACAACATAAAGACCCTCGACTGGTACGAGCACATCCGGCGACGTCCGGGAATGTATATCGGCAAACTTGGCGACGGCGCTTTTGCCGACGATGGCATCTACGTGCTGCTCAAAGAGGTCATGGACAACTCGATTGACGAGTTCATGATGGGCAACGGAAAAATCATCGAAGTGGGCATCAGCGAAGGCGTTGTCAGCGTGCGCGACTACGGCCGTGGCATTCCGCTGGGCAAGGTCGTGGACGTGGCATCGAAGATGAACACCGGCGGCAAGTACGACAGCGACGCCTTCAAGAAATCAATAGGCCTCAACGGCGTCGGCATCAAAGCCGTCAACGCGCTCTCGACGTCGTTCGTCATCAAGTCGTACCGCGACGGCAAGTGCAAGTTCGTCGAGTTCAGCAAGGGCCTGGTTCAGAAGGAGTACGACATCACCGACACCACCGAGAAGAACGGGACCTACATCGAGTTCTGCCCCGACGGCAGCATTTTCGAAGGCTACCAATATCGCAGCGAGTATGTCGAGCACATGCTCAAGAACTATACCTATCTCAACTCGGGGCTGAGCATCAGGTTCAACAGCGAGGTGTTTTCGAGCGAAAACGGGCTGATTGACCTGCTGGACGAGAACATGACCGAGCCGGGCCTCTACCCCATCATCCACCTGAAAGACGACGACCTCGAGATAGCCATGACTCACGGCGACCAGTACGGCGAGGAGTACTACACGTTCGTCAACGGGCAGCACACCACGCAGGGCGGCACCCACCTGGCGGCGTTCAAAGAGGGCGTGGCCAAGACGATTCGCGAATATTTCAACAAGAATTTCGACGTCAGCGACATACGTTCGGGAATGATTGCGGCCGTCAGCATCAAGATTCAGGAGCCGGTCTTCGAGTCGCAAACCAAGACCAAGCTCGGCTCCAAAGACATGGTCGAGGGCGGCACCAGCATCCGAAACTACGTCACCGACTTCCTGAAGGAGCATCTCGACAACTTCCTGCACAAGAACCTTGAGACGGCCGAGCTGATGAACCGCAAGATTCTGGCGTCGGAACGCGAGCGCAAAGAGATTTCGGGCATCCAGAAACTGGCGCGCGAAAGGGCCAAAAAGGCCAACCTCCACAACCGCAAGCTGCGCGACTGCCGCTATCCCCTCTGCGACGCCAAGACCAAAGACGAGGCCA
>SAMEA3663209__coassemble_752_pt1 | contig 13265 bp, 13 predicted proteins | sample SAMEA3663209__metabat2_high_PE_010 | metagenome-assembled genome bin SAMEA3663209 (sample SAMEA3663209) | pig gut metagenome | biome: pig gut; feature: pig-associated habitat; material: faeces | place: China | collected 2013 | reverse complement strand
CGACGGCCTGCTCGACGGCATCGAAGTCCGCTGCAATGCCGACTATTTCGCCGACCGCGAGCACTTCGACCAATTGGCCGACCGCATGGTCTTCACCGGCAAAATCGACGAATACTACGGCTACCGATTCGGCAAACTGCAGTACCGCACCGTGGAGTTCGAGACCGAAACGCTCGACTGCGACAACTATCAGGGCAACGCCGTGGTCAACTACACCGAAGCCACCGTGCCCTACACACGCATCATCGAGCACAAGCACTTCGAGTTCGGCACGCAGCCGCGCACGGTCATCTCGCGCGAATATTCCAAAGAATGGACCGACGGCAGCGAACCGTTCTACCCAGTCAACGATCAGCGCAACAACGACTTGTACGAGCAATACCGCACACTGGCAGCCCAGCAGCCCGACGTCATCTTCGGAGGCCGCCTTGCCGAATACAAATACTACGACATGGACAAGGTGATTGAGCAGGCCCTGGCTGCCGCACGAAAGGAAGGATTGTAGAAAAAACTCAAAAAACGGATTCACAAAACTTAAACATCAGTTCAAAATGAATATAGCAATAGTAGGAACAGGATATGTCGGCCTGGTATCAGGCACATGCTTTGCCGAAATGGGCATCAACGTGACGTGCGTCGACGTCGACCAGAAAAAAATAGACGCACTGCAGGCCGGACTGGTCCCCATCTACGAACCGGGACTCGACGAAATGGTGCTGCGCAACAACCGCGAAGGCCGCCTCAACTTCACGACAGATCTAACCACCGTCCTGAACGACGTAGAGGTTATATTCAGCGCCGTCGGCACGCCACCCGACGAAGACGGCAGCGCCGACCTCAAATACGTGCTGCAAGTGGCACGCACCATCGGCCAGAACATGACAAAGCACGTCCTCGTGGTCACCAAAAGCACCGTACCCGTAGGCACCGCCCGTAAAGTGCGCGCCACCATCCAGGAAGAGCTCGACAAACGCGGCCTCGACATTGAATTCGACGTGGCCTCCAACCCCGAATTCCTCAAAGAAGGCGCGGCCATCAAAGACTTCATGAGCCCCGACCGCGTGGTGGTCGGCGTAGAGTCCGACCGCGCCAGAGAAATCATGAGCCGCCTCTACCGCCCATTCCTGCTCAACAACTTCAGAGTAATCTTCACCGACGTGCCGAGCGCCGAAATGATCAAATACGCCGCCAACTCAATGCTCGCCACCCGCATCTCGTTCATGAACGACATCGCCAACCTATGCGAACTCGTCGGTGCCGACGTCAACATGGTGCGCAAAGGCATCGGCAGCGACTCCCGCATCGGCAGCAAATTCCTCTACCCCGGCTGCGGCTACGGCGGCTCCTGCTTCCCCAAAGACGTCAAAGCACTGATCAAGACCGCCGAAAAGAACGGATACACCATGCGGGTACTCAAAGCCGTCGAAGAGGTCAACGAAAATCAGAAGCATATCCTCTTCGCCAAACTGCAAAAAGCCTACAACGGCGATTTGAACGGCAAGACAATAGCCCTGTGGGGCCTCGCCTTCAAGCCCGAAACCGACGACATGCGCGAAGCCACAGCACTGATAACCATCAAATTGCTGCTCGAAGCCGGCTGCCGGCTCAAAGTCTACGACCCCGTGGCCATGGACGAATGCCGCCGCCGCATTGGCGACACCGTGACCTACTGCGACGACATGTACGCCGCCACCCTCGACGCCGACGCCCTCCTACTGCTGACGGAATGGAAACAATTCCGCATGCCAAGCTGGGGCGTCATCCGCAAATCCATGGCACGCCCGCTCGTCATCGACGGCCGCAACATCTACGATGCCGAAGAAATGCGACAAAACGGCATGGAATACTATTGCATAGGCAGGTAAAAGAGTATAGGCATTAGCCATTTTACGGCAATTAGCCTCATATAGGACAAAAAAAACGAAATCCGCACATACATACCAATTGTGCAGAAACGACAGACGGAGAATACGGATGTGTATTATAAGAGCGGAATTAATATCGCAACGACAGACCAGATTCTAAGCCACAAATGATATACCTGATTCTATTCTTTATAACATCAATCTTGTTTTATGCTGCTCAGCAGCTAAAGGATACGAGCAAAGTGGCCTTCTATGTCTTATCGTATCTGGCCATCTTTCTGCTGGCACTTGTCGCCGGCTGCCGCGACAACACGATTGGCACGGATGTTACAGTATATGAAGACCGTACATTTAATTTAGCAAATCATAGTGGAAGCCCGATAACAGATGCGTTCGGAGATCTGGGAGGGGTTGAACCTTTTTTTTATATTCTAAATTATATCGCCTCACTATTCGGTGACTTGGGGACCGCACTTTTTTTGATAATGTTTGTACAAACATTATTCGTTTTCTATGGAATGAAGTTTTATATGGATAGAGCACCATTATGGATGCTGATGCTGGCATATGATTTTTTATTCTATAACACAACACTTAACATAATGCGCCAAGGCATAGCAGTTGCTTTTATGCTGTTCTCATATCAATATGTAGAAAAAAGAAAACTCATCAAGTTGCTTCTGATGGCAATCCTGAGTTTTTTTTGGCATAAGACTGGTGCTGTGGCATTTATAATGTTGTTAGGTATCTATTTTATTTCATGGAGAAGCGAAAGCACACAAAAAAAACTATTTTTCATTCTGATACCATCATGTATTTTTGCTATTGCTTCGCTTTCAATTATAATGAAATCACTTGTTGAAGCCATCCCCATTATGAATAGATTCTCCGATTATACAGAAGGAGTTTTTAAAGCTAAATTAAGTGCTTCTCAAATCGGAGCCAAATTATTTTTGGCAGGCCTCGCATTATTTATGTATTTAAACAAAACAGCTACTCAACGACAACTTTATATTTTCCTTATCCTCATTATATTTGATTTGTCATCTCGATTTTTAGGATTGTATGCTTTTTTTGCAACAAGATTCGCATACTATTTCGAAATAATAGAAATCCCGCTTTTATTCGAAATGATGAATTCAAATAAAATTAAAAGGAATACGCGACTTGTACTATCTAATCTAATTTTACTATACTTTGGACTCACATATTTACGATATTTCCTTTACCTGGGTGAGCACCTGACCTATCCTTATGTATCAAGGGTGTATAACATAACTTTTTACTAAAAAAGAATGCGCCGTTAGTCGTTCAGGATTTGCACCTTAATCTGCCCTGCAGAATAGTTGTTATAACTATTGCACAAAAAAAGTCATTGCGGCGAATTCATCTGCTTGAGGGTGAATCGCCGCAGGATTTTTTGGACCATCGCATCGTCATAATAAAACAAAAAGAATATTGTAACATTATGCTTGTTTCATAATCTAATCCCATGATATACTTCATTGATACAGTAAAAAGTTCTTTCAACGAGAAAGGGAAATATAGTGCAATGTCAAAACCCCGCACCGATATAATCAAATCATTTCTTTCGTTTCCTAACACAAGACTCGTGACGATTACCAGTAGGGTAAAGGAGAATCCGAGCAGAATGGCGAGAATGGTGAATAATGTCTGGATGTTGATAGAATCTAAATTCAAATGCTCCAAGATACGGCGAACTGATGTCGTGGTCCAGTATCCATTCACAGACGGAATAATGATACCAATTATAAAATCACTTATTGAGAGAGGTAATCGCATTCACATAGTGATACACGATATTGAAACCATCCGTCAGAACAGGACAATAGAAAGAGATAAGTTCATATTAAAGATAGCAGATACGCTTATCGTACATACACCAGAAATGAAATCCGCCATTAAAGGAATGGGGTATGAAGGACGGATAGAGATCCTCGAATTCTTTGATTATTTGATGGCGGGGAATACGCCAATTCACAGAATCGGCAATGATAATCGTGTGATATTTGCAGGGAATCTTAAGAAAAGCCAATTCATTCCAAAGTTGGAGGACATCATTGTTGACAAAAACTTTTCAATTTTTCTATATGGCAAACCTGAAACATCAGACATTAAGGAATTCGTAAAATACAAGGGATTCTTTCAAGCTGATGATATATCCGGGATCGAAGGCGATTGGGGACTTGTATGGGATGGTGACTCTGTGGACACTTGCAGCGGAGAGTTCGGCGATTATCTGAAATACAATGCTCCATTCAAAATGTCCTTATATCTTGCAGCAGGGATGCCCGTAATCGTATGGAAGCAAAGCGCGATGGCTCAGTATGTCAACAATTACCAACTTGGATTATGTGTAGACAGCTTACATGATATACGTTCTTGTATCTTAAAACTGTCAGAAAAAGAAAGAAAAGAAATAGAGCGTGGTGTTCAAACTTATTCAGAAAAAGTAAGGACAGGACAAATGTTCAAAAAGATCATGAATAAATTATTCCCTGAGGAGTTATGCGTCAAAAACATCACAAATTAATACTACACAAAGCTTTTATTTAAATAAAAAAAACAAATTCCTGGGCGTAAGAAAGACTAAACCTAAAAACGCTTTCATTAAACAAGACCAAACGCCATCATCTAATGAAATTAAAGGAGAGAGTGTTGGCATTTTTCAATCATGAACCTCTGTCGATTATAAAATATTTATTATACCACATTACTAATGAAAGTATTATATGATTACCAAGGCTTTATCCAACGAATTGGTGGAGTGAGTCGTTATCATATGGAATTGCTGCATAATTTTTCTGAAGAAATTGAGGCACTTATACCAAATATTCTATCAGACAATATATATTTAAGAGAATTTGGAATAAGACACAGGTCTCTTGACTGGCCGATAGATAACAAATACAAGCAAAACATATACAAGACGATCAATCTTCTACAAAGTAGACTCTATCTGGCCACCGACAGTTATGATTTGTTTCACCCGACAGGATTCAATCCTTATTATGTGGGTAAATCCATGAAACCGGTTGTTCTGACTGTGCATGACTTGAACTTCTTCAAATTTCCTGATATGTTACCCAAGTCAAAGGCGGTGCAGGAAAAGATGAGGAAATGTATAAGTTATGCAGACCATATAATAGCCATATCCGAGGAAACAAAGGAAGATTTAGAAAAAACATTGGGCGTTGAGACATGTAGAATATCGGTCGTCTACCATGGAATCGATCAAGATTTAGTAAAATCAGACGGAAAAGCATTAATTGACTTTCCTTATATATTATATATTGGTGGAAGAGACGGATACAAGAACTTCACACGTTTCCTAAATGCTTTTGTTAATATAGGATGCGACATCGATCTTGTTTGCACGGGAATGCCTTTCAACATTGAGGAAATGAGTTTGATTTCTAAACTGGGGATTGGGAATCGGGTTCATCAGATGTTCGTTAGTGACACGGATTTGAACAATCTTCTATGTCATGCGATAGCTTTTGTTTACCCATCGCTTGGTGAGGGTTTTGGACTACCAATTTTAGAGGCATACAGATGTGGCTGCCCGTGTATTATCAGTGATTTGAAATGCTTTAGAGAAGTTGCTGGTAATGCCGCCCTTTTCTTTAACCCATACGAAATTGATGATATAGCGTGCACTATAAAAAGGGCTATCAATGACAACTATAAACTTATGGAACTAAAGGAGATGGGATACGAACGAATGAAAATGTTCACATGGAAACAAACATCAATGGAGACAGAAAAAGTATATCATAAATTATTAGACAGATAGTTTTAATCCATTGAAATTGTTCCTGTCCATAACTTTAAATGGCATATTTTAATCATAGTGAGGTCTGACAGGCATAAAGAATTGACTATAATAACGAGTTTAACTGAATATGAAAAATCCAAAGATTTCGATTATTACCGTGTGCTATAACAGTGAGGCGCACATTGAGGAAGCACTCCAAAGTGTCATCAATCAGTCATACGAGAATAAGGAATATCTCGTGATTGATGGTGGGTCAACAGACGGAACTCTTGCAATCATTGAGAAATACAGGGACAAGATAGACTATTTCGTATCAGAACCAGATAAAGGCATCAGTGATGCGTTTAATAAAGGCATTAAGGCTGCTACTGGGGATTTGATTGGAATATGTAACGCTGATGACCTATTAGCATTGAATTGCCTTCAGATTGTTTCTGATAATTACGAAGAAGATATAGACATATACAGGATGAATGAGGCGATAAAAAACTTCGAAACAGGAGAAGAGTGGCTCACTCATCCAACGCTTGTCTATGGAAAAACATTCATGAACCATTATACGTGTCACATGGGTTGCTTTGTAACAAAAAAAGCATACGAAAAATATGGCATGTACGATGTAGAGTTAAGGATTCAGATGGATACGGATTTGTTGAGACGCTTCTCTGTGAAAGGGGCTCGCTATAAATATATCGATGCTAATTGTGGCTATTTCAGAAGGGGCGGTGTTTCAAACACAAAATCTCAGACCCAAAGAAAGAATTATGAGCGTGCATTAGTTATGAAGCGATATGGTGCTTCGGATTGGGATGTATTAATTACTCAAATGTATCATAAGGCGATGCAAATAGCTAAGGATCTATTGATTGCTTTGCATATTGATCCAACAAAGATGAGAAAAAAAGTAGGATTATCTTAGACAAATATTATTAAGGATGAAAATTGGAATTCTAACATGGTTGCATAATGGTAATTATGGAAGTCTGTTACAAGCGTTCGCTTTACAAAGGTTTCTTCGAGATAGTGGGTATGAAGTAGAAAATATTGATTTATGCCCTTCATTAAGCGAAAAAGTCCTAAACCTACTGGTTCAAGGGAATTCGTGTAAACTCTTTCTTGAAAAATTAAATTTGTACAGAATTGAACATGCTAGTCGGGATAAAAAGGCTTCTGCGGAACGTAAGATGAAGTTTGAATCATTCCTAAAAGATGAATTCATTCTAACGCGTGTGTTTAAAAAATTTTCGGACCTTAAGGAATTGAGGGGACGATATGACGTATTTGTTTGCGGAAGTGACCAGATATGGTCCCCTACTTTGTTTAGTCCTTCATATTATTTTGATTTTCTTCTCGATTCAGACACGAAAATTGCCTATGCGTGCAGTTTTGGTGTGAGTCAAGTGTGTAATAAGAAAAAGAACAGGATAGCCAAACTACTATCGAGGTTTCATTCAATCTCAGTGCGTGAACAAGAGGGAAGGGAAATCGTCAAAGAATTGACAGGCAGAGATGTCAAGGTTAACTTGGATCCAACAATGTTGATGGATGCAAATCAATGGAATTTGAATGTTCCCCAAGAACCATTGATACAGGGTAATTATATGTTTTGCTACTTCCTTTCTTATAATTCAGAACAATGGAATAGGACTATTACATTAGCAAAAGACAGGAATATAAAAATTGTAGTTATACCGACAATAAAGGAGGTGTATAATGTTTCGGATGCAGTTATTGTTGAGAATGTCGGGCCAGCAGATTGGGTTAATTTAATAAAAAATGCTTCTATAGTTTGTACAGATTCTTTTCACGGTTGTGTGTTTTCAATAATATATAATAGACCATTTGTCGCTTTTAAACGTTTTTTAAATGATAGTAAACATTCGCAAAACTCTAGGGTGTATAATTTGTTAAATAGTTTTGGCCTAGAAAGTGTCTTGGTTGATGATAATAAAGAATACTATCCTATGGACTTTAACGAAGATACTTGGAGTATGGTAAATAAAAGAATGAAAAAATATTCATGCCAATCTAAAGATTGGTTGATACAATCCATTCAGAATGAAAAATAATAATATATATAATTCGGTTTCGATTAATCAATGTGTTGGATGCGGAACTTGTGAGAGTCTGTGCCCAAAGAATTGCATTCATCTTGAAAAAGGATATAAGGGATTCCTTTATCCTGTAGTGAAGGAAGGGACTTGTGTAGATTGCGGAGCATGTACAAACAAATGCCCCGTCCTAAGAAGCGTAGGGCAATTCCCACCAAAGAACATATATGCAGCCAAAGTTAAGGATGTTACGTTATTGTCTAAATGTACCTCAGGGGGAATATTTTCAGCTTTAGCTATTTCTGTTCTTAATGGAGGAGGCGTAGTATGTGGTGCTTGTTGGACTGAATCTTTTGAGGTAGAACACAAATGCATTTACGAGGTTAAAGATTTGCCGTTGTTACAAGGATCTAAATATGTTCAATCAAGGGCAAATACATGCTTCGCAGAAATAAAAAACAAATTGTCCAACAAATATACTGTTTTGTTCTCTGGTACAGGGTGTCAAATAGCGGGCTTGAAATTGTATCTTGGGGAAACATATTCTAATCTAATTACAATAGAGTTGGTTTGCCATGGCGTACCATCTCCTGGACTTTTTAATACATATGTAAAATGGTTAGAGAATAGAATCAATGTCCCTATCTCAAAATTCTGTTTTCGTAGTAAACACCGAAGACCGACAGGAGAACATTGTGACTTCTATTATTATAGTAATTCTGATTGTTTTATAGGTAAGGCTTATAGCGATCCTTATTATGGTTCTTTCCTTAAAGGAACTACTTTAAGGCCTTCATGTTATAATTGTAAGTATAAAGGAGAACATCGTGTGGCAGATTTTACAATTGGTGATTTTTGGGGTATTGAAAAATTTCATAAGCCAATCCATTCAGGAAAAGGTATCTCTCTTGTTATGATTAACAGCGAAAGGGCACATGAAATTTTTGATGGAATTAAAGATGAAATAGATTTTGTCGAGGCAAAATGGAATGAAGTTATTTCATGTAACACAACAATTGTTGAATCTGTAAAAGCGGTTCCCTTAGAATATGACATTAATAGTCCAACCCTTTTTACAAAAGACTTGAAGATCCATCTTTCATTTAGAAATATCTTGAAACAATATATTCCATGGCAATGTAAGTACTATTTAAAAAAAATACTTAGTTGGATATAGTTAATGAGGAAAGTGACATGTCATTAATTAGGGTAAATAAGATATTTAGCGTGGGGGACTATAAGATGCTGAAACGGGTGTTCAAGTTGGTGAATGGGGGAAGGGAGATAAAGAGGTGAGAGGTTTTGGGGTGTTATTAGATATGAACAATAAAACGTTAATTATTAGATGAATGAGTAATAAATTTTTTAATATATAGGGGGGGGGGTAGAAGCGTTTCTGCATATGTTTTAAAAGGCATTGGGATTATATTGGTAGTCATAGGCCATACAACACGTAATAATGAATTGAGTAGCTGGATTTACCATTTCCACATGCCGTTATTCTTTTTTCTATCTGGAGTGTTTTACTCTCCTACTATTCAAGGATTAGCAAAGAGAGCAAGACAAACTTTGATTCCTTACTTGATATTCGGAGTACTTTCATTTTTATACTGGAGATTTACAGAAATGAGATTTAGCCCACTGCCAGAGAATTTTGATACAAATATGCATTTCCTTGATTTGTTATGGCAGACAGATCAGTTTAGATTTAATGTCCCATTGTGGTTTTTGCCATGTTTGGTGATTGTACAGTCTATTGGGACAATGGTCTTTCGATTAATCAAGAGTCAGAAAGTTCTTTTAGCAACAATTATATTATGGTTGCTGATTGCAAATAGCATATATGTGCCGTGCAAAGCTATGTGGATAAATGAATCGTTTTATGCTTTCCCCTTCTTTGCTTTGGGTTATTGTATTGGTAAAGAAAGATATATGAAGATAGAAACTGTACTTTCTCATAAAAGCAATTGGTTGTATAGCTTATTGGCTGTTATTGGTCTTTTATTAGTGTGATTTTTGTCAACAAGGAGTGATATGATGTCAAGTTCCTATCCTCACGGGTATGGGGCATTTTATATTGTTGCCTTAATATGTATATTGTGTTTGTTCACATTATCTGTTAAAATAAAAGAAGGCAGAATCTTATCCGTCTTAACTTGGTTGGGTGTAAACTCCTTGACAATAATGTGTCTTCACGAACCTTTAAAGCGAATAATAATTGTCGTTTTCTCAAAACTCATTGGAACGGAAACAGAAGTCGTGAGAGAATCTATATTTTGGAGTATATTGATGTCATGTTTGATTGTTGCAATTATAGTTCCTATATGTTTGATTATTAACAAGTAATTCAAGTGGGTTTTAGGTAAATAAGTTTCAATAAATTGTTTATATTGGACAGATTTTGTTCTGAATGCTTAATAAGGTTTATCGTCAATACGTTTAAGTTCTGTCTGAGTCTTCTTGCCGTAGGCTTCGCCACGGGGAACAAGGTATCTGAAAATGACGGTGTCGTTGACAATTTCGATATGGAAAGTAAAGAATGCACGATAGTCGCCTATGCGGATGCGATAGACGTTGCGGTAACCAACAAGCTTTTTGCTGTCGGTGATCTCTTTAAGGCTTTCGGCTGTCTTGACTTCTGCAATTACTCTTCGTACGGAGTCGAGCATCTTGCCGGAAAGCTTTTGGACAGACTTCTTGAAGTCTTTGGAGTAATCTACATTCATACGCCTAACCACTTTTCAAAGTCAGCCTTTTCCTGCTCGTTGAGCATGACGTGTCCTTCGGGACGTTCTTTGCTCAACTTGGCATAAAGTCTTGCGTCCTCGTAATTGTCTGCTATGTCTGAAAGCAAATGTTCAATGTAGTTCTTCAGATTCGTACCATTCTCAATGGCCATTATGGAGAGGGTCTTGAAAGTGGACTCGTCAAGATTTATAATCTTTCTTTTGGATGGTGATAATGTTGTTGTTTTCATGAGTCAAATATTTTAATTCAGCTACAAAGATATTTAATATATTTTATATATATGGTATATGTATTAAACATTTTAACTGTAATTACATTTATTTTTATATGAATATAAGGATAAAACTTATGCATGTCGTCGAGTGTGCAGGCGGCGTGGACAGGTATCTTCGTATGCTTACTTCCCGAATGGATAGGGAGAGGTTTGAGCAGATAATGGTGTGCTCGGACGACTTCCGGAGGGAGGACTACGAAGCGTATGTCGATACGTTTGTACAAGTGCATGAAATGCAGAATGCGCTGTCGCTATCGAAAGACTGGACGGCAGTGAAGAGAGTGAGAAATCTGATCAGACAGTGGAAGCCTGATGTGGTGTATTGCCATAGCTCGAAAGGGGGTGGCATTGGCAGGTTGGCAACCGTAGGGCTTGGCGTGAAGGTCGTGTATAATCCTCATGGATGGGCTTTCTCTATGAAGGACAGTAAGGTGAAGAGCTGGGTGTACCTTATGATAGAAAGAGCATTGGCACATCTAACCGACCAGTTTGTGCTGATTTCCAGCTACGAGAAGTTGCTGGCGGTACAGAAACATGTGGGCAGGGTCGACAGGATGAAGGTGATATTCAACGGTGTAGACATCAAGAGTGTCCATAAGGAAGCAACAGAATCTCATGCACTTAGCAAAGAAAAACTTGGTATTCCAAATGATGCTTACATCATTGGCATGGTGGGTAGAGTTTCGACTCAGAAGGCGCCCGACGTGTTTGTGAGGATGGCGGCTGAGGTGGTGAAATCTATACGGAATGCTTGGTTTATCATTGTGGGAGATGGAGAGTTGCGTGCTAACATCGAAATACTTGCAAAAAAACTTGGCATAGCTAATAGACTAATCATAACTGGATGGACGGAAAATCCAATCGCGTATATGAAACTGTTTGACCAAGCTGTGCTGCTCTCCCGTTGGGAAGGTTTCGGGCTGGTGCTGGCGGAGTATATGACTTTGGAGAAACCGATAGTGGCAACGGCAGTAGATGCCATCCCCGACATCATCACTGACTACGAGAACGGGCTGCTTGTGGAGCCAGACCAACCCGAGAAGGCTGCCGCTGCCGTCTGCGAGATATACAACAATATGGTATTGAAAAATAAAATCATAACCAACGGAACTATGAGAGTGAATGCTTTTTTTGACATCAGCCGTGTGGCTAATGAGCACGAGAGGCTGATTGCAAGAATATGCGCGGAGAGATAAAAACATCACTCTGTGTTATATTGCCGTTTTTATAAAGAAGAGAAAAAAGGCATGAGAACATTGCAAATCGAATAGATTAACAGTCATACGAATATCCCATTTTTATATAACATCAGATTTGATGTGGCAACATGGATTGAAGACAATACACGGAAATAACAAATATAAAACTCTGAACAACAAGAATAAAGATCAAAGAGACACTCTTAATTCCTCAGAGGTATATGAATTCATAGAAAGATTTGCATGCCCTTTATCAGGCAACACATAATAATTCGTAAAGAACATTCTGATGCAATTTCTTTGTCCTTTGCCAAAGAAAGACTGATTGAAATAATTGCCGGACACTGACGGCACACACCTTATGACCATCGCTTCAACGTTCTAATCTCCAATTAAAGTTATACAACTATAAATCAAAATTATATGCGCGATGCGCGTGATTGAATAAGCCAAGAATTGTGCTGAACTGAAACTTTTCAATTGATAATTTATTTAGTAACTCCACCCACAAAATGTTCGTGTAAATAAGAAGAGCACACGGATTCTTCTCTCTTGGCCGAATCCCTTGTTTGTCGAGAAATCTGGCATGATGAATTTCGGCTATGCCGGATTCATTTTCGGCCATACTTTTGACCCGTAGCGCAAAAAATAGCATTTTTGCATTGACTCAATGCGTTGCCTTGCGACAAAAGCCTTTTGCGCGGGGCACTTTATCATCTGACAATGAAAGACATGATTGAACGAATCAAACGGTTTGTGACGCAGTATCGTTACTTCATCATTGCAACGCTGCTGGGAATGGTGGTGCTGCAGCAGTGCCATGTGTGGCAGATGAGGCGGCTAAGCCACGGCGGCGCGGCCGAGCCGCAGAGCACGACTGAGGCGCCGATGCTGCACGACAGTGTGGTGGAGCACGCCGACGAGCCTCGGGACACGACGGGCACGTGGGTTCTGTGGGTGCCGATGGCGGTGCTGGCCGTGCTGACGGTGCTGCTGGCACGCGCAAGGCGGCGCGGGCAGGACCCGTTGCAGGACTTCCTGGACCGCTTCCGCAAGGTCAGTGTGCGGGGGCGGCTGTGGCAGGACCTGCAGGGGCGCGTGGTCTTCACGCTGACGGTCAGCAACCGCAAGCAGGGGGCGTCGGTGCAGTTCGAGGTGCCGACGGTGGAGTTCATGGCACTGCGCAGCCGGCGCAAGTTCAGAGTGCCGGCGCCCGACTTCCCGATAACGCTTTCGGGCGGCACGTCGCACACGGTCAACGTGTCGCTGCAGAGGCTGATGGCGGTTCACCCCGAGCTGCTGAGCTACAGCGTCATCAGAATGACGGTG
>SAMEA3663209__coassemble_743_pt1 | contig 13604 bp, 9 predicted proteins | sample SAMEA3663209__metabat2_high_PE_010 | metagenome-assembled genome bin SAMEA3663209 (sample SAMEA3663209) | pig gut metagenome | biome: pig gut; feature: pig-associated habitat; material: faeces | place: China | collected 2013 | reverse complement strand
ACCGGCGACTATGGCCGTCCGCTCGTCACGCTGTCGGGGCTCCAGACGTTCTGGGTGGCGCTGCCGATCGTGCTGGTGGTCTTCTCGGCGCTCAGGCTCGCTAAGTTCAACATCGACACGCGCCAGACCGAAAACTTCCTCGGCCTGACCACCACGGCCACGGGCATCTTCACAGCATCGCTGCTCTACATGGCCGTCGACTATCCCGACTTCTTCGGGTGGTTCAGGCCGTCGCTGGTGGTGCTGGCCGTCATGATATTCTCGGTGCTGCTGGTTAGCGAGGTGCCGATGTTCTCGCTCAAAATCAAGCATTTCACATGGCAGGGTAACGAGAATCGCTTCATCCTGGTGGGCGTGGCCGTCGTCAGCGTCATCTTCCTGCAGGTGGGCGGCATAGCCGTGACAATCCTGGCCTACATCCTCTTTTCGCTGATTAAGCATATCTTTGCCAGATAACAATGACCCCGAACGTGTGCCGATGAGCAGGAAGACGCTGATATATACGATAGTGGTGCTGGCCATGGCGGCAGCCGCCGGTTGCGCCGTGGTGTGGCTCAACCTGAACCGGCGCTACGTCGGCAACGAGCCCGTGCAGCATCTCCCTGCGTCCACCGCCATGCTCGTGCGCATCAACGGCATCGACGTGGTGCGCCAGGCCCCGACCCACAGCTACTGGGCCGACCTGACGCGTCAGCCCGACGTCGAACGGCTGTGCCGCACGCTCCTTGCCGCCGACTCCATCCTCTCGGCCGACCGCCTCGACATGGCCGAACCGCTGCTGGGCCGCCCCATGTGGATAGCCCTTTGTCCCGACTCGGCCGGGCAGGTTTCGGGCATAGCGGCCGTCAGCCTGCGCAACTTCATGGAAGGCTGGTATTTGTGGAAGAACATGGCCGCCTCGTCGGGCCTCCTGACGTCGACGGTCGACGATGGCGATGTCGAGATGATGCGCCTGGCCATGCCCGACAGCGCCGCCGTCTATTTCGCCGCCGTGTCCGACGGCATCTTCTGGGTCTCGCGCAGCCGCGAACTGCTTTCGCAGGTGGTGCAGGCCGATTCCGACGCCTCGCTATGTTCCGACGCCACCTTCACCACCGTCGGCAAGACGATGTCCGACAACGCGCCCGTCTCCATCTTCGTCCACCTCGACGCCCTCCGCCGCATCGGCATCGGCACCCGGCTGCTGAGCAGTCTGGCCGCCAGCTACGCAGGGTGGGGCACATGGGTGGAGCTCGACGTCGACATGCAGCAGACTTCGATTCTGCTCAACGGATTCCTGTCGTCGGCGTTCGTGTCGCCGGCCACGGTCATCGCCGGCGCTCAGCCCAAGCCTTTCCGCCTCGACGACTATATCCCCTCCAACGTCAACAGCCTTGTCTGTTACGGGGCCGATGCGCGCGGATATTCCAACAAGCTGTTCTCCAAGAGTCTGCACCAGTCGGGCCGCGCCGACGCCTACAGCGCCCTGCAGGCCAACACGTTTGCCGAGCTCGGCGTCGACGTGGAGGCGCAGCTGTCGTCGATATTCGCGGGCGAACTTGCGCTCTTCTCGCCGGCCTATCAGGTCAGCGGCGACTGCCTTGCGCTCGGCTGCGAGAACGGCACCATAGCTCAGGCCGAACTCAACGCGCTGCTCGGCACGCTCGGCCGCACCGAGTCGCCCGAAGTGGTCGCCGAGTTCGGCATGTCCGACAATCTGACCATCCCCGTCTTCTCGGCCTTTGCTGACGGGTGGCCGCTGTTCTTCCTCGGCGAAATGTTCGACAGTATCCCCAGCCGATACTATCTGCGCTACGAAAACGCCCTCTTCTTTGCCGACAATCTGACGGTGCTCCACAACGTCGTCTACGACAATATGCTCAACCGCACGCTCAAGAACGAGGCCGACTATCAGAACTTCCGGTCGTCGTTCCCGTCAGACATGCAGTATTTCAGCTACATGTCGAGCACCCGAATCAAAGAGCTCTGCGGCGCCGCCGACATGGCCGACCTGCGCGCCGCCGCCAATTTCTACGGCCTGGGCCTGCAGGTGTCGTGCGTCAGCGGGCTGCCCTATGTGACCATCGGCACGCGCTACGCGCCCAACCGCACCGCCATGCCGCCCACCGCCTGGCAGAGCCGCCTCGACACCACGATGACAGGCCGGCCCTATGTGGTCGAAAACCATAACACCGGCGAGCACGAGATACTTGTCCAGGACGCGTCGTTCAACATTTATCTGGTCAATTCGAAGGGGCTGTCGATATGGAAACGCAAGCTCGACGGGCCGATAGTGGGCGGGATTGAGCAGATCGACTACTATCACAACGGCAAACTGCAATATCTGTTCTGCACGCCCGACTGCATCCACATCATCGATCGCAACGGCAACAACACCGGCCCGTTCCCGATAATGCTGCCCGCGCCGGCCACCAGCCAGGTCCGCTACATCGACTATGGCAACCCCGCCGACTTCAGGCTCTTCGTGGCCTGCAGCGACAAGCAGATATGCCTCTACGACCGCGAAGGCAATCGCGTCCAGGGCTGGAACACCCAGAAGACCGACGGCCCCGTGACGCGCCCGCTGCAGCACTTCACCACCGGCGGCAAAGACTACCTCGTGGCCGCCGACGCCTACCGATGCTACGTCAGCGACCGCCGCGGCAACGAGCGCCTGAAGCCCGACGTCGCCTTTGCGCCCAACCCCGGCAGCGAGATAGCCCTGGTGCACCGCAACCAGCCCACGGCCGCCCTCGTGACCACCGATGCCGCCGGTAATTTCGTGTCGGTGGCCGTGCCCAGCGGCAAAGTCACGCTCAAGCCTATCGACGAGCTTGCCGGCCGCGAGCATTTCGCAGTCTTCGACGCGGCCACGCAGCAGTACTTCGTGTTCCTTCCCGAAAAAATGATAATCCTCGACGCCGACGGCAACCGCACGGCCGAGCACGAACTCTACCTCGCCAGCCTCTCCGACGTCCGCATCCACAACCGGACAATCGCCCTCTGGGATTCCGAAGAAAAGCTCGGCTATCTGGTGACGTTCGACGGCAAGATAGTGGACGGATTCCCGGTCCCCGCCGCCAGCCCGCTGTCAATCATGGAGACATCCGACGTCTTCAACATCATCGCAGCCGGAATAGATGGAAGTCTGTTCGACTTTTTAAAGTGATAGAATCATCTGAGATATTGATATTTCATATTTTTCTATGTGCTTTTCCTAAACCTTTTTTACAAAAAGTCGTATACTTGCACCGTGTATAAATCATTGTCGGTCTGAGGTATGGACAATAGTTTGAGCCTGCCCGGGCGGCATGTTCCGATAATCAAAAAAATAAAATTAAATATGAGACATTATTTTGAAAACTTGGAATCGCAGATTGACTTGAAAACATTGGCGATTTTTAACGATCTGACCGAGGCAGAATATGCGGAGTTGGGTAAATGTGTGAGCCTTACACGATTTAAGAAAAACACGGTAGTGTATCATGAAGGGAGCCACATGGGCGGAATGTACGTAGTCCTGACCGGCATCCTGAAAGTCTACAAGACAGGTTACGACGGCAAGGAGCAGATAATCCGCTTTGCCAAAGCCGGCGACCCGATAGCATATCGCTCCATACTTTGCGGCGAGCCCGCCTGCACCACGGCCGAGACGCTCTACGAAACGTCGCTCTGCTACGTGCCGGCCGAGCAGCTGACAAAACTCATTCACGAAAACAACAACTTCGCCATCACATTCCTCCGGCTGGCCTGCTCCGAGCTCGGCGAATCGAACAGCTTCCTGCTCGACCTGGCGCAGAAAACCGTTCGCGAACGCCTGGCCGAAGTCCTTCTCATACTGATGGAAACATTCGGAATCGACGAAGAGAACCGCCTCAAGATTGCCCTGACCCGCGAAGACCTCGCCAACATGGTGGGCACGGCCACCGAGTCGGTCATACGCCTGCTCTCCGAGTTCAAGGCCGACAAACTCATTGAACTTCAGGGACGTTACATCAAGATGCTCAACATACCGCAGTTGCTTAAAATAGGTAACGTAAGAGTCTGAACGACAAACAAGTGGAAGCCGCACGCACGCGCCGTTTCCACTTTCTTTTTTCCTGTAACCTGAAGAGCCATAACCTTAATAATGAATTATTCTTTTTTAGATTTTCTACAACTGCTGGGCGCCCTTGCCTTGTTCCTCTACGGCATGAAAATGATGAGCGAGGCGCTGCAGAAAGTTGCCGGATCACGAATGCGGAGCATCCTTTCGGTGATGACGTCAAACCGTTTCCTGGGGCTGCTTACAGGCTTTCTGGTGACAACGATCATACAGTCGTCGAGCGCGACCACCGTCATGGTCGTCAGTTTCGTCAACGCCGGCCTGATTACTCTGGGCGAATCAATCGGCGTCATCATGGGCGCCAACATCGGCACCACCGTCACCGGCTGGATTATCTCGCTCCTCGGATTCAAAATCGAAATATCCGTCTACGCCCTGCCGGCAATAGGCATCGGCATGCCGCTGCTTTTCTCCAAAAAGTCGACCCGGCGCTCCATCGGCGAGCTGATACTCGGCATAGCGCTGCTTTTCATGGGCCTCGACTTCCTCAAAAACTCTGTTCCCGACATTTCGTCGTCGCCGCAAGTGTTTGAGTTTCTGAAAGATTATACCGACCGTGGCTACGCCTCGATACTCATTTTCCTTGCCGTCGGCACCGTCCTGACCATCGTCATCCAGTCGTCGAGCGCCACCATGGCCCTGACCCTCGTCATGTGCAGTCAGGGCTGGATTCCCTACGAAATGGCCGTTGCCATGGTGCTTGGCGAAAACATCGGCACCACCGTCACGGCCAACATCGCCGCCGCCGTGGGCAACATCTCGGCGCGCCGCGCGGCCATGGTGCACCTGGTCTTCAACTTGATGGGCGTCATCTGGCTGCTGATATTCTTCTATCCGTTCGTGGGCATGATAAGCCGGCTCGTGGTTCACTACGGCGGCCATTCGCCCTACGAGGACGTCACGTCGGTGCCGTTCGCGCTCGCGGCGTTCCATACGGTTTTCAATCTCACCAACTCGTTCGTTTTCATCTGGTTCACCAAGGTGATTGAAAAGCTGGTGATGATAATCCTGCCGGCCCACGAGTCGGAGGACGAGGAGTTCCACCTGCGCTTCATCACCACTGGCATGCTCTCGACGGCCGAACTGTCTCTCATCCAGGCCAAAAAGGAGATTCAGTTCTACGCCAAGCACACCAAGAAAATGTTCGGTTTCGTGCGCAAGCTGATGTCGGAAGACTCCGACTCGAAATTCACGAAGCTCTATGCCAAGATCGAGCGCTACGAGCGCATCAGCGACAACGTCGAGGTCGAGATTGCCAACTATCTGACCAAGGTCAACCATGGCAAGCTCAGCGACAGCGGCCGGCGTTCGGCGCGGGCCATGCTCAAGCTCATCGGCGAAATCGAAAGCATCGACGACAGCAATTTCACGCTGGCCCGCATCGTCAACCGGATGCGCGAGAGCAAGGTGCAGTTCGACACACCGTCGCTCGAAAAGATATTCCTGATGTTCAACATGGTGGACGAGGCGCTTGCCGTGATGCGCGAGAATCTCGAAACCGACGGTTATGTCGACCTGTCGAAGGCGCGCGAATACGAGACCCAGATCAACCGTTATCGCGATCAGCTCAAGCTCGAACGTTTCGAGGACATCAGGAACGGAAAATACACCTACGAAGAGGGCGTCTTCTTCACCGACATGGTTCAGGAGTGCGAGCGCATGGGCGACTACATCATCAATGTGGCCGAGGCGCTTTCGGAGTCGGAATGAAACCGCCGGAAACGTTGTTTCGGACTGCAATAAGTGGCAATGATTGACAAATCGTTGCCACTCGTTGCATTTGCTTGCGTTGTCCGTGGGTTTTTGAGTATCTTTGCTGATGTAGCGAAAATTTCATGCAATGGAATACGGTAAGAACATACCAAAATACTTAGTCGAAAAGGGAAATATTCTGAAACTTATTTTTTGGACGGCTGCTTTTGCATTGGTTTTCATTAATGTCTATCAGCCTTTCAACTCCCGCAACTGGATTTCCGACATCTCCGATCTGAGCTATTTTCTTTATTCGAGCGTGCTGATAATCATAGGGATGTCGGTCGTTGCCATCAGCCGTGTCATCATGTACAAGGTCGTCGTCAAGTTGCACTATCCGCTGTCGCTCGGCGGCTACATCGCTTGGATTGTGGCCGAGGTCCTTGGTATGTCGCTTTTCTTCTGCCTCGTGGAACTGCTGCTGCTGTCGGACACCCGCAATTTTGCCGAAATCTTCCGAATCTCGCTGGTCAACACGTCGCTGGTGCTGCTGTTGCCCTACAGCGTCCTATGGCTCTACTTTTCGTGGCGCGACAAGGCCCGACGCCTCGAAGAACTCAAGACCATGCAGGCCAAGACCGCCGACGAACAGCCTGTGGCCGAGGCTAATCCGATGATCAAGTTCAGCGACGAGCGCGGAAACATCCGCTGGAGCATCAAGCAAAACGACCTGCTCTATATACAGGGCGCCGACAATTACATAACCGTCTATTACCGAGACAATAACAAGCTGGCGCACTTCATGGTGCGCAACACGCTGAAGCAGATTGAACCCGAAATGCGGACACGCAACATAATCAGATGCCATCGCTCGTTCTGCGTCAATTTCGCAAGAATCAAAATGCTGGAGCGCGTCAAGGACGGCGTGGTCATCCGCCTCGACTTCGAGCCGCCTATCGAGATTCCGGTGTCCAAAACCTATTCGCAGGAAGTGCTGAATCTGTTCACTTGATATGTTTTCAATGAGATTCGTCATAAATTTACTGGCATCAGCGCTGCTCGTTTCGTGCGCTGATCGCCAGACTCCGAACGCCGACTGCCTGACGGTGAGCATCGCCCCCGAAGCCTACTTTGTGGAACGGCTGGCCGGCAACGCCTTCGAAATCAACGTGATGGTGCCGCAGTCGGTCGGGCATTCCAACTATTCGCCGCTGCCAAGTCAGATGGTGGCGCTGTCGCGCTCGGCGGCCTATCTGGCTGTGGGTCAGCTTGATTTTGAGCTGACCTGGCGCTCGCGCCTGACCGATGCCAACCCTTCGATGCGCTGGGTTGACCTGAATGCGGGTGTCGACATGATCGAAGGCTCGTGCCGGCATGAGCATCATCACGAATCAGGACACCATTCGGTCGACCCGCACTATTGGATGTCGCCGCGCGGCGCCGCTCTGATGGCGCGCAACATCGCGTCCGCCATTGTCGGCATCAGGCCGTCGCTGGCCCACAGCGTCGACTCGGCTCTGGCTGTCCTGACGGCACAGATTGATTCGGTTGATGCTGAATTTCAAAAACTTGCGCCCGATTCTCTCGTCTTTGTGGTCTACCACCCGGCACTGGCCTATCTGGCCCGCGACTACGCCATGACGCAGCTGGTCCTCGAGTCCGACGGCAACGCCCCGACGCCGCAGGGAATGTGCGCGATGATTGACAGAGCCGGCAGGTCGGACGTGCGTACCGTGTTCATTCAGAAGTCGTTCGATGTCAATCTGGTTTCGGTGGTTTCCGAGACGATAGGCGCGCGCGTGGTCGAAATCAACCCCGAGGGCGCCGACTGGTTTGCCGAAATGCGCAGGATTTATGACGGTTTAAAAGATGATTGATGGCCGATAAATTGATAAAACTCACTGGCGTCACGGCCGGCTACGACGGTCAGGCGGTGGTCAGGGACATAAATCTCGACATCGTCAGCGACGATTTTGTTGGGATGATTGGCCCCAACGGCGGCGGCAAATCGACTGTGCTCAAGACCATTCTGGGCATCATCCGGCCGCTGTCGGGCACCATCGAGCGCGCGCCGGGGCTCCGGATTGGCTACCTGCCGCAGGTGGTCGACGTCGACCGGCATTTCCCCATCAGCGTCCTCGACGTCGTCTTGTCGGGGCAGCAGGGCAGGGGGCGTCTGCGCCCGTCGCGGTCCGACAGGGCCAACGCAATGGAGCTGCTCGACTATGTCGGCCTGGCCGCCCGCGCCGGCGACCTGATTGGCGAACTCTCCGGCGGTCAGCGACAAAGAGTCTTGCTCTGTCGCGCCATTGTGGGCCGGCCGCAGCTGCTTGTGCTCGACGAGCCGGTGACCTACATGGACAAGACGGCCGAAACCGACCTCTACAAACTCCTGCCCGACCTGAACCGCCGCATGGCGATAGTGCTTGTGTCTCACGATGTTGGCATCATTTCGACATTCGTCAAAAACATCGCTTGCGTCAACGGTGCGCTGCACTACCACGAGTCGGGCCTGATTTCCGAAGAGGTGCTGTCGGTCTACGGCTGCCCGGTCGACGTCATTTCGCACGGCACCATCCCTCATCGAGTCCTCAAAAAACACAATTGAATTTCATGGAAAATATTCTCGGTGTGCTTCATTACCCGTTCATAGTCAACGCTTTGCTGGCTGTCTTTCTGATTTCGATAGTGTCCGGAATCGTCGGCACCCTGGTCGTGGTCAGACGCATGGTTTTTGTGACGGGCGGCATCACGCACGCAAGTTTTGGCGGCATCGGCATCGCCTACTACCTGGGCCTGCCACCGGTCGGCGGCGCGATGCTCTTTGCCGTGGCCACCGCCTTGTCGGTCGAATGGCTGGGGCGGCGCGGCCGGATGCGCGTCGACAGCGCGATTGCCGTGCTGTGGTCGCTTGGAATGTCGGTTGGCGTGCTGTTCATGTTCATCACGCCGGGCTACACGCCCAACCTGTTGGGCTTTATGTTCGGCGACATCCTGACCGTCAGTGATTTGGACATCGCGATGCTCGCCGTCGTGGCGGTTCTGCTTCTGCCGTGCGTCATCGTCTTCTATCGCCCGCTGATGTATGTGTCTTTCGATCAGGGTTTTGCACGCGTCTCGGGCTGGAACGTCAATCTGATCAACGCGTGCGTTTCGGTGGCGGCGGCAATTGCGATTGTGATGGCGATAAAGGTGGTGGGGATTATCCTGCTGCTGTCGTTGTTTACTCTGCCACAGGCAATTGCGGGCGTGTTCTGCAAACGGCTGTCTTCCATGATGACAGTTTCGGCCGTGGTCGGCTTTGCGGCCGGGCTGGGCGGATTGTCGGCCGCATACGCATTCAATCTGCCGACAGGCGCGGTTATTGCCATCGGCCTGGCAATCATATATTTGCTGGTGCGGATACTGAATGCTTTGAGAATGAAAATGAATCAAAATTGAATCAATATGAAAAACATCGCAATCATTTCGACCTTTGCCCTCGGGCTTCTGAGCGGAGGCCAGGCCCTTGCGCAGAAAGAAATCAAATTGTGGGGCGACAATGTCCCCGGAGCCAAATCGTCCGATTCGTATCACGAAAAGGTGGAAATCATCAACAACGGCCGCAGCCCGCGCATCAGCCGCGTCACCGACCCGACGCTGACGGTTTATCTGCCCAACAACGACAACAAGGGCCGCACGGCCATAGTGGTTTGTCCCGGTGGCGGTTACGGCCGTCTGGCAATTGACCATGAAGGATATGACGTTGCGCAATATCTTCGCAGCCAAGGCGTCGCGGCGTTCGTGCTCAAATATCGCCTGCCGTCCGACCAGATAATGGACGACAAGACGGTGGGGCCGCTTGCCGACGTCCAGCGCGCCATCAGGCTGGTGCGCCAGCATGCCGACGAGTGGGGCATCGACCCGAACAAGGTGGGCGTGGTCGGCTTTTCGGCCGGCGGGCATCTGGCAGCCACCGCGTCGACCATGTTCGACCGCGTGGTATATCCGCTTGCCGAAAACGAGCCGTCGGCAAGGCCCGACTTTTCGCTGCTGATCTATCCGGTCATTTCGCTCGACGCTGCGATAACCCATCGCGGCACGCGCGAAAACCTGCTGGGCAAGGATGCTTCGGACGACAAGGCTGCGGCTTTCTCGAACGAAAATCTGGTTTCGGACAACACGCCGCCGGCTTTCCTTGTCCATGCCTTCGACGACGGCGCCGTCCCCTACGAGAACAGCATCCGCTACGCCAAGGCCATGACGGCGCATAGCCGGCCGGTGGAACTGCATCTGTTTCAGAACGGCGGCCATGGATTCGGCATGTCGCTCAACACGCCGCGCAGCTGGATGCCGCAGTGCTTCCTGTGGCTCGACGCCAACGGTTTTTTGCAAAGATAGGCGGCCACGATAAGCAATTTATTAAATTTGCGCTTTCAAAATAAAATACGAAGATGTTAGATTTAGATAAAATTCAGGCTCTCACCGAAGAAATAAGTGCCGCCACGGCCTCGACACCCGAAGAGGTCGAAGCGCTGCGAATAAAATACCTTAGTAAAAAAGGTTCGGTTTCGGCTCTTTTCGACGATTTCAAGAATGTTCCCAACGAGCAGAAACGCGAAATCGGCAAAAAGCTCAACGAACTGAAAACCATTGCACAGACAAAAATCAACGACCTCAAAGAATCGTTTTCGGCAGCCGACACCGGTGCCACCGGCATCGACCTTTCGCGCGAGGCCACCTCGTCGGCTTGGGGCGGCAGCCATCCGCTCTCGATAGTCCGCAACGACATCATCGAGATTTTCGGCCGTCTGGGCTTTACTGTTTCCGAAGGTCCTGAAATAGAGGACGATTGGCACGTCTTCACGGCGCTCAATTTCCCTCCCGAACATCCGGCTCGCGACATGCAGGATACGTTTTTCATCAACAACAATCCTGACATTCTGCTGCGCACGCACACCTCTTCGGTGCAGGTGCGCACAATGGAACGCCAGCAGCCGCCCATCCGCTCGCTGTTTCCCGGCCGCGTGTTCCGCAACGAGGCCATCTCGGCCCGCGCCCACTGCATTTTCCATCAGATCGAGGGCCTTTATGTGGCCGAAAACGTGTCGTTTGCCGACCTGAAGCAGACCCTGCTCTATTTTGCCAAAGAGCTCTTCGGGCCCGAGACTCAGATTCGTCTGCGCCCGTCCTACTTTCCGTTCACCGAGCCGTCGGCCGAGATGGACGTCAGCTGTTCGCTTTGCGGTGGCAAGGGCTGCAGTGTCTGCAAGGGCACCGGCTGGCTCGAGATTCTCGGCTGCGGCATGGTCGACCCGGCCGTGCTCGAAAGCAACGGCATCGACAGCCGGAAGTACAGCGGCTTTGCCTTCGGAATGGGCGTGGAGCGAATCGCCATGCTGCGCTATCAGGTCAAGGACATTCGTCTTTTCTTCGAAAACGACGTCCGTTTCCTCAAGCAGTTCCAGTCGGCGTTGTAAAATATCGTACCCACAACCGTATCAAGGTTCGGCAGAGCAGTCTTTGCCGAGCCTTTTTTTGTGCCTCGCGTCAAGTCATGAAAAAAGCCGGACATCGAGTTTGGAGGCGATGTCCGGCTTTTGGGTTCTGGAGACGTATCTTACAGTTTTTCGGCAAAATACTTCTTGGCTTCGTCGATGGCGCTTTGCAGGCCGCCGGCATTCTTGCCGCCTGCGTTGGCGAAAAACGCCTGGCCGCCGCCGCCGCCGTTGATGTGCTTGGCCACGGCTCTGATGGCCTCCACGGCGTTCAGGCCGCGCTCTTTCACAAGGCTGTCCGATATGGCAATCACAATCTGCGGCTTGCCTGCCTGCTCGGCACCCAGCACAATCACGGCCTCGTCAGTCTCGTTGCGCAGCTGGAACGCAAGGTCTTTCAGGTGCTCGAAGAAGAACGGCTTGACGATGTCGGCAATCAGCCTGACGTTGCCAAAGCTCTGGCAGTTGTCGGCCAGGTTGTGCTTTTCGATTACCATCATGTTGCGGATCATCGAGTCGATCTGCTGTTCCATCTTCTGGTTGCCGCAGATCAGGTTTTCGATGCTCTTCTGCAGATTGCTGGGCGATTTCAGCGTCTGCGAGATTTCTTTCATCAGTGCGAACTGGCTGTTGATGAACTCCTCGGCCTTGTCGGCCGTCACGGCCTCGATGCGGCGGACGCCGGCCGATGTCGACGACTCGCTTATGATTTTGAAGAATCCGATCTGGCCCGTGGCTTTGGCGTGGGTGCCGCCGCACAGTTCGACCGACGTCCCGAATTTTATGGCTCTGACGATGTCGCCGTATTTTTCGCCGAACAAGGCCATGGCGCCCATCTCGCGCGCCTTGACTATCGGGATGTTACGCATTTCGCACAGTTCGATGTTCTCTCTGATTTTGCGGTTCACCAGCTTTTCGACCTCGGCAAGTTCTTCGTCGGTCACCTTCTGATAGTGCGAGAAGTCGAATCGCAGATAGTCCGGCGTCACCAGCGAGCCTTTCTGCTCCACGTGCGGGCCCAGCACGGTGCGCAGCGCCTCCTGCATCAGGTGGGTGGCGCTATGGTTGTCGGCAATCAGCGTGCGCCGGTGCTCGTCGACCACGGCTTTGAACTGCGCCGTCGTGTCCGATGGCAGCTTGGTCGTCAGATGCACTATCAGGTTGTTCTCTTTGACCGTGTTGACAATCTCGATGCGCTCGCCGTCGGCCTCGATGTAGCCGGTGTCGCCCACCTGGCCGCCGCTCTCACCATAGAACGGCGTGATGTTGAACACCAGCTGGTACAGCTCTTTGTTTTTGGATTTCACCTTGCGATACCGGGTGATGACGACGTCGGTCTGCAGGAAGTCGTAGCCCACGAATTCCTCCTTGTCGTCGTTCTGGAGCACCACCCAGTCGTCGGTCTCGATCGACGTGGCGTTGCGGGCGCGCTCTTTCTGCGCGTTCATCTCAGACTCGAACTCTTCGCGGTTGGCGACCAGTCCGTTCTCTTTCAGAATCAGTTCGGTCAGGTCGAGCGGGAATCCGTAAGTGTCGTAGAGTTCGAAAGCCACCTTGCCGCTGACCACGGTGTAGTTCTTGTCTTTGGTCTCTTTGATGATTTTGTCGAGCATGTTGATGCCGGTGGCCAGAGTGCGCAGGAACGCTTCCTCTTCCTCCTTTATTACCTTGCTCACAAGTTCCTGCTGTGCAACGAGTTCAGGGTATGCCTGGCCCATGACTTCGATCAGTGTGGGCAGCAGCTTGTAGAGCGTGGCTTCGCGTCCGTTGAGGAACGTGTAGTTGTAGCGGACGGCGCGGCGCAGGATTCGGCGGATGACGTATCCTGCCTTGTTGTTCGACGGCAGCTGGCCGTCGGTTATCGAGAACGCGATGGTGCGGATGTGGTCGGCCATGACGCGCATTGCCACGTCGACGTTGTGGCTCTGGCCGTATTTGAATCCGGTCAGTTCCGAAATCTTGTTCAGTATGGGCACAAAAATGTCGGTGTCGTAGTTCGACGTCTTGTGCTGCACCACGCGCACCAGACGCTCGAAGCCCATGCCCGTGTCCACGTGATGGTTGGGCAGCGGTTCGAGCTCGCCGTTGGCCTTGCGGTTATATTGCATGAAGACGTTGTTCCAAATCTCTATCACCTGCGGATTGTCTTTGTTCACCAGGTCGCGGCCGTTCACTTTCCGGCGTTCTTCGTCGGGGCGCATGTCGATGTGTATTTCGGAGCACGGTCCGCACGGTCCGGTCTCGCCCATCTCCCAGAAGTTGTCGTGGCGGTTGCCGTCGATGATGCGGTCTTCGGCAATGTGTTCTTTCCAGAAGTCGTATGCCTCGACGTCCTTGCCCAGCCCGTCTTC
>SAMEA3663209__coassemble_718_pt1 | contig 14206 bp, 9 predicted proteins | sample SAMEA3663209__metabat2_high_PE_010 | metagenome-assembled genome bin SAMEA3663209 (sample SAMEA3663209) | pig gut metagenome | biome: pig gut; feature: pig-associated habitat; material: faeces | place: China | collected 2013 | reverse complement strand
GACACCATCTTTGTGCTCAGTGCGTTCACACAGGAAACGCCCACACCGTGCAGACCACCGCTCACTTTGTAGCTTCCCTTGTCAAACTTGCCTCCGGCATGCAGGACCGTCATGACCACCTCCAGAGCACTCTTGTGCTCCTTCTCGTGCATGTCAACCGGGATGCCTCGTCCGTTGTCCTGGACGGTGATGCTCTCGTCGGGATTGATGGTGACCTCAATATGCGTGCAGTAGCCGGCCAGGGCCTCGTCGATGGAGTTGTCCACCGTCTCGTAGACAAGGTGGTGGAGACCCTTCTCGCTGATGTCACCAATGTACATGGCCGGACGCTTGCGCACAGCTTCAAGCCCTTCCAATACCTGAATATTGGAAGCGCTGTATTGCGCACTACTTGTTTGTGTTTCTTCCATTACAATAATAGCCTTAAATTTGGGTACAAATTTACGAAGAAAAATCGAGATATGAAAGTATATTGCAAGAAAAAAAGGCGCACTCTGCTGAAAGAGTACGCCTTATGTTTTGTACGCTATGGAAAATCCGTCTTTTATCCCAGTTTTTGGATATATATAGCCAGCTTCGACTTGAGGTTGGAAGCCTTGTTCTTGTGGATGATGTTGGTCTTGGCGAGCTTGTCAAGAGCCTTCTGTACACTGGGGTACAAAGCAAGTGCTTCGTTCTTGTCGGTTGTTGCACGCAGTTTGCGTACGGCATTACGCATGGTCTTTGCGTAATATCTGTTGTGGAGTCTTCTCTTCTCCTCCTGACGGATTCTTTTTTCTGACGATTTGTGATTAGCCATCTTTGTGATTCTTTTTTATTTTAACTAGTAGTCCCTAGGAGAGTCGAACTCCTCTTTAGAGAATGAAAATCTCTCGTCCTAACCGATAGACGAAGGGACCAACAACAAGGTCTTCCCTTTTGCGGTTGCAAAGATAAGCACTTTATTTTTCACTCACAATATGTGCTGCGCATTTTTTGCTCTTGCCACGCAAATTTTAGCGACTGCGTACCTTGCAATAGCTGTGGTATTTAGCTATTTCACCTGACTGCCTGCAGCCACTGTGTCGAGCGTCGTAGTCACCACCAAACGCCCGTCGGCATCTTCGGCCGACAGAATCATGCCCTGCGATTCGATGCCTTTGAGCTTGCGCGGCGCAAGATTGGCAATGAAGCAGACGCTCTTGCCTACCAGATCTTCGGGATTATAATGTTTGGCGATGCCCGAAACTATTGTCCGGCCACCCAAACCGTCGTCAATCTTGAATTGCAATAGCTTGTCGGCCTTGGGTACACGGCTGCATTCGAGCACTCGACCCACGCGGATGTCCAGCTTTTCAAAATCCGCAAAATCAATGGTCGGAGCAATGGGCTCCACCGTATGCGCTGCGGCCTCGTTTGCCTTTTTCTTGTCGTTCAGCTTCTGCACCTGAGCTGCCACAGCTTCGTCGTCGATTTTCTCGAACAGCAGTTCGGCTGCATTCAACTCATGGCCGACGGGCATCAAGTCCATAGCGCCCAATCTGTCCCATCCAAGACTTTCGATATTGAGCATCCTGCGTAGCTTTTCCGAACTGAACGGCAGGAACGCTTCGAAAGCAATGGACAGATTTGCAGCAAATTGCAGACAGACATTCATTATCGTGGCCACCCTGGCCTCATCGGTCTTGATTAGTTTCCACGGTTCGGTGTCGGCCAGATATTTGTTTCCGACTCGTGCCATGTTCATGACTTCCTTTTGCGCATCGCGGAAACGGAACGCAGCCAGAAGACGCTCAACCTCGGCTTTGTAGGAGACAAATTCACTAATCGCGACATTGTCAATATCGGCCAACGAGCCCGCCTGCGGCACTTTGCCCGAGAAATATTTGTGTGTCAGAACCATGGCGCGGTTCACGAAATTGCCGTAAATGGCAACCAACTCGTTGTTGTTTCGAGCCTGAAAATCTTTCCAAGTAAAGTCGTTGTCTTTTGTTTCGGGCGCATTGGCAGTCAGGACGTAACGCAACACATCCTGCTTGCCCGGAAAATCTTCAAGATATTCGTTAAGCCACACGGCCCAATTGCGCGATGTCGATATTTTGTCGCCTTCGAGATTCAGGAATTCGTTTGCAGGCACATTGTCGGGCAGATTATAGCCGCCGTGAGCCTTCAGCATGGCCGGGAAAACGATGCAATGGAACACGATGTTATCCTTGCCGATGAAGTGAATCATCCGGCTTTCAGGATCCTTCCACCATTTTTCCCAATCATCGGGCAACAGCTCCTTGGTGTTGCTGATATAGCCGATGGGCGCATCAAACCACACATAAAGCACCTTGCCATCGGCACCGTCTATTGGCAGCGGAATTCCCCAATTCAGGTCGCGGCTGACAGCACGCGGCTGCAAACCCATGTCGAGCCAGCTCTTGCACTGCCCATAGACGTTCGACTTCCACTCTTTGTGGCCTTCGAGAATCCACTGGCGCAGCCAACTTTCGTGCTTGTCGAGCGGCAGATACCAATGCTTGGTTTCGCGCAGCACCAAAGGTCGTCCACTGATTGTCGACCTAGGATTAATCAGTTCCGTGGGGCCGAGCGTCGTTCCGCAGGCCTCGCACTGGTCGCCATAGGCTTTCTCGTTCTTGCAATGCGGACAAGTGCCAATAATGTAACGGTCGGCCAGGAATTGGTTCGACTCTTCGTCGTAATATTGCTGAGTAGTCTGCTCAATGAATTCACCCTTGTCATACAGCGTCTTGAAGAAATCCGACGCCATTTTGTGATGAGTTTCCGAGGTCGTGCGCGAATAGACGTCAAACTTGATGCCGAATTCCTCGAACGACTTCTTTATGATATTATGATACCTGTCTACAATATCCTGAGGAGTCACGCCCTCCTTCATGGCTTTGATTGTGATGGGCACGCCATGCTCATCAGAGCCGCCGACCATCAAGACCTCCTCACCCTTCTGCCGCAGATAGCGGACATAAATATCGGCCGGAACATACACACCGGCCAAGTGCCCGATGTGAACCGGACCATTCGCATACGGCAAAGCCGTAGTTACCAAAGTCCTCTTAAACTTCTTTTCTGACATCTCTTTTTCTTTTTGGAAACCACAAAGATAGGCTTATTGAAAAATAAACACAAAAAAAGAGGCGATTTGCACCGCCTCTCTGATGATATGATTTTCTGTTTTAGAACTCCCACATATCGTGTTCTTTCACAAAGAGTTCGTTCTTGATTCTCTCAGCTTCGAGCGTCGTTTCCATACCGGCTGCATAACCCATGATTGCGCGGTTGTTGTAAACGTTGGATTCGCGGAATATGTAGCTGCCAAAATAACGCTTGTTGAAAATATCGTCGAACGAATAGCGGATTGCATCATTCTTAAGATTGAAAACTTCGTTGCGTGCCAAGAAAGGACGTGCCTGCGGGAAGTAAACCCAGAAGAGCAGCTTCTGGTCAACGCGCGAGCCATCGTCACTCATCGACTCACGAATCGGGCAGATACCGATGATGCGGACATCCATTCGGGTGTAGTTCTTGTCAAAGAACCAAACCTCCTTGAGCATCAACTTCTTGACCTCCTCTATTCTCGGTTCGTTTGCAATCACCTTCTGTTCGTTGAGACCGGTTTCGGGATTACGGACAACAACAGTATCTGTGGTTGCACCCAAAGCCACCTTGACGTCCTCGTATGGCAAAAGTTTTGCAAATTCATCCTCAGTCGTCGTTGAATACGCACGCAAATCGCCTTTCGACAAGGCTTCGACCAAAACGTTTGTCAAAGATTTACGGCCATCAATGTTGATGGTCGGATAGTAGAGCGGAAGGTTGATTTTCTCGCGAAGGTCAATGACTCTCCAGATGGTTTTAGACCACAAGACATCTGCCTCTCTAACGTATGCGTATGGAACAGGTTTTCTGTTCGCTATGTGCTCCTTGGGAACTATGCCGTCAACGCCGTCGAATTTGGGTTCGTTTGTATCCTCCTGCGCATAGGTCGAAACCATGCACAGCGAAAAGATAGCGAACAAAAAAAACATCTTTTTCATAATCGTACTGTATTAGTCTACGGTAAATGCCAAACTGCTCAATTTACGCGAACCACCGGGGCCTGTTGCCTTGATTCCTTCAATGTAGAATTTAGAACCACGCTGAAGTCCCTTGATTGCCTGCCTCATGTCGGCCGTAAAAGATGAACTATTTGATTTCAATTCCTGAATAAATCCATTCTTGATTGTCGACAGCGTGAAGTTCGTTACTTTAAATTCAAGTTCAAAGTCGAAGTCGTCGCCCATTTCGGCAAACACGCCGCCTTGCGCCGACAAAACGCTTTTCTTGATTGTACCGCCATTCAGGCCAGCAATCACGGCGAACGGCGTCGGAACACGCTTGATGCGGAAATCCATGCTGCCAAGTCGCTGCACCTTGCCGTTCAAATCGGCCGATACGGTAATCTTGGCGGTCTTGCCCGCCGAACCGTTTTTGGGCTTGATCACATAACCGTTCTTGGCTTTCACGTAAGTAGCATTGTCTACCTGTATCTTCAGGTCGCTTGCCGAAATGCCAGCCGCTGATATCGAAACCGGGTTATCCAAGCCTTCGTAAAGCACGTTCATCTTGGTTGCGGCAATCACCACCGACGGCTCACCGACCTCATACTCGGCCTTGACCGTATAGGGACGCGGAGCACCAGTCACCGGGTCTTTTACCTCTATCACAGCCTCGAACGACTGCTGACCGACCGAAGAAGCCATGCGCTCATACTTGCCTCGCCCTTCAACAACCGGCACCTGAGCATCACCGACAGTGACGATTGGAGCCATCGTCTCGTCATAGGCTGCAAGCATAATGTCGGCCTTATAGCTATTGCCACGGAGCACGTAGTTGCTCTCCGGAATGACCAACGGAACTATGGCGTTGAACTTGAACGATGCCTCGTCGATCTTACGGTAGAGAAAGCTAACCACATCGGCCTGTGCATTGCGCACGTCGCTCTGCAAGCGGCTCATAAGAGCCATGGATGCTGCAAGAGGAATATGCTCGAACGTCTGACTCAGCCACGTAGTGCTTTCACCGCTGGTTGACGATTTCGGGTCGTCCGTGTTCAGCATCTTGTTCAGACTCGCAGTCATCATTGAGTCATTATCCACGACACCGATCAGATAATCCCTGTATTTGTTGATAGATTCGCGCAGATTTTTTCCGCGACTACCCATATCTTCAACCATCATGACCTGTGCAGCAACATCCTGATTGCTCGTCGACAAGTAATTCTCCGGTGTAGCCTCTTCACCATCGGCCGTCTTAACCATCAAATCCTTGTAGCCATAAATCAAATCGTTCATTTCGTTGGCTTTCTGCTCAACTTCCTTCGCCAATTTGAATTTATCGCCGGCCTTTGCCGGATTCTGCGCTGCTGCAGCTTCAAACTGATTATACAATACTACATTTTTCCCTTCGGTCATTTCGGTCGACTTCAAGATACTCTGGTCGACCAATATGAAGGCATTCAGCAAATCACCGGAAACGTTAAGGGCAAGCATAGCTGTAAGCATCAGATACATCATGCCTATCATCTTTTGCCTCGGAGTTTCGGGACAGTTACCACCACTCATCTACAAAGAGTTTTAATTTATACAATATTATCTGTTGGTTACAGCGCTCAGCATGTTACCATATATCGAATTAAGTTCGCTGACAGCCTTGCTCAACTGAGCTACCTGTGCACGATATTCCTTGACACCGTCGACCGAGGCTTTCATTTGCTCGGTGATTGTATTCATGTCGTTAGTCAATGCCTTGGAAGACTCGATCTGCTTTGTGATTCCGTTCAACTGCAATTCGTATGCTGAGTTGAGAGCAGAAAGATTGCTGCCTACCGACGACAGCTTGTCGACAACCAGTTTGTTCGACTCCTGCAAACTATCGGACTGCGACGAAATGGCCTTTTCGAGTTTCGCGTACGACTCGGCAAGCTTGTTGCCGCTCTGGCTAATTGCATCAAGTGCGCCCGACTGTACCGACGACAACTGCTGGATAGAGTCGCTTGCGGTTTTGATGTTGCTGATATAAGCCTTTGTCGCTACAGTGGCATCGGCCAAATCGGACATTTGCGATGTGGTCGTAGCCAACTTCTTGATACCCATCGACAATTCGTCGATCGTTTTCTGCTCGATGTTTCCTGTAGAAACCAAAGCAGCAAGTTCGCTACCACCGCCGTTGCCTCCGCCATTGCCGCCACGGCCACGACGAGGTTCTTCTGGTTCAAGACCAATCAGTTCGGGATAAACCAAACTCCAATCCGGTGTTTCGTGCGGGGGTTCGAACGACGACAACGCAAAAATGATGGCTTCGACACCAAGACCGGCAATAAGCATTATCGATGCTCCCGGAAGGTGGAGGATTTTGAACAATGCACCAACGATTGCAACAGCTGCGCCAAAACCATAGACATAGGCCATGAATGTTTTATACGCAGGGCTGGTAACTAATTCTTTAAGACTCATAACTCTTCTATATTTATTCTTTTTTATTCTCCAATATAATCACGAACACATCTGAATCCTATGAACGACTTCGCAGAGTCCTGATACTCATACGAGCGAGTACCACACTGCAGAAAATAACCGATGTCTTTCCACGAACCGCCTCGCGTCACCTTGCGCTTCATGACGTGGTGCTCATCGGGACGGGCGTTATATTTATACGTAGGATTGAAGTCATGCGTATAGGAATATGACGATTCGTCGTAGGCGCTCGATGTCCATTCGGCAACGTTCCCGGCCATATCGTAGAGGCCATAGTCGTTGGGAGCATAAGAGCAAATCATCATAGTGGTTGCGCCGCCATCGTCGGCATAGCGACCACGGAGCGGCTTGAAGTTGGCAAGGAAGCATCCGCGATCGTTGCGGGTGTAGTAACCACCCCAAGGATAGATGCCCTGATCGATGCCGCCGCGCGAAGCGTATTCCCATTCAGCCTCGGTCGGGAGACGATAGTCCATCACAAGAGGCTGGTGGTCGGCCTGCTGATAGTTGTTGAGCAGATTGGTACGCCAGATGCAGAAAGCCGTAGCCTGCTTCCAACTTACACCCACAATCGGGTAGTTGTCGAAACCAGGATGCCAGAAATACATCTGCGTCCATGGTTCGTTGAACGAATAGGTAAAGTCGGCTATCCAGCACAAGGTATCGGGATAAACCAGCACCCTGTCTTTCATTATGAACGACGAGCGGTCGGTGATATCGTTCAACTCGCCTTTGGCATCATAAACAGAGCCTTCGTATTGTTTTGTTTCGAAATTATATCTGTTTGACCTTTTTGCAGCTTGAAGCAGATCCACCCATTCGTACTCATATTCCAACTTGCGGGTGTCAAGTTCCTTTCTTCTGAAGAATCGTTCCTTTTCGGGATAGTACATTTCCTCCAGAATTTCGGCATAGTCAGGCTGGGTCCAATCCAATTCGGTATCCCAATTCAGGAACGGCGGGTCGATTTCATTGCCCAAAGCATCTTCCGTAATCAGGAATTCCTCGAACTGGTCGCCGAGCATTCTGCGTGCGATCGAATCGCGCACCCAATAGACGAACTGCCGGTATTCGGCATTCGTAATCTCCGTCTCGTCCATCCAGAACGAACGAATGGTCACAGTCTTGGTCTGAGCGTTCATTGCATGGGACACGTCCTGCTCGTTCTGACCCATATTGAAACTTCCCTGCGGAATAAATATCATTCCATAAGGTGAAGGCTCAAAGTAAGATTCACCTCGTGATACACCTACCAACTCGCCGCTTCCTGAGCCACCGCATCCGGTAAGCAGAAGCGTCGACAAAACTGCAAAAACAAATATATTCTTCATAATAGCCTAAATATCGTTCTCTTATGCTATAAAAATCTTACACTTTTATATCGTTTGGTTCTTTTTTCAAAATCCATATTAAACAGATACCCCACTGATATTTCGTGCGTGCCCGAATTATACGCATGCGCTTCAGAAATGTTCAAGTCATATCCATATCCGATGCGCAATCCGTTTTTCAGGCTCACACCACACTGCATCAGCAATGCTTCCTGATAGCGATACCCAAGTCCGGCATAAACCCTTTCGTTGAATGTCGCTATCGTATTGGCTTCCACTTGAAAGGCGGAAAAATCCGTCTTGAAAAGCAATCGGGGCTCTATCGTTATTTTGCGGCCACTAAGCCTGAACTGACGTCCGCCCGACAAATACATGACCGGGCGAATCGAAACGGTGCAGCCCTCCTTGAAAGAGGGACTTGGCCTATTGAGATGCTGAACAGAAGCGCTCAGATACGATCTTGGCGTCTGATAGAACGCACCAAAGCCAACATCGAGGCCAACGCCGCTGTCGTCCGACGTCGGGATTGCCTCGTCACTCTCCTGGTGATAGTCGTCGTTAGATCCGCCGACGGCCGTTGTCAGGCCGGAGGGCGACAATTTGACGTTGACCAGCCCTGCCTTCAGGCCCAAACCCAGCAGACCTTTTTCCAACTCGATGCGATAGCTGTAGTTAGCGTTGAGATACATCGTTGTGAAAATACCTATCTGGTCGTGTATCACCACGGCACCCAAGCCGTGAAAGTTTCCGCAAAATTTCACTTCCTTGTCTATCCCAACGACCGTTGTCGAAGGTGCTCCGTCGAAGCCCACCCATTGCTGCCTGTTGAGCGCAATCACGTTGAAAACTCCGTTGCTTCCTGCGAAGCCCGGGTTCATAGCCAACTGAGCCGACGTATAATCGCCTACCTGAATCTCGTTCTGAGAGTTCGCCGGTAGAATTATTATCGTGCAAATTAAAAGAAAAATAATTAATATTTTATTCATTCAACGAAAAAACAAAGCCCATTTTGCAGATTAAGTTTCAATCGCAAATCAGACGGCGGCATTATTTTACTAAACGTCATATAACACAATTACTTATAATTTGACATCCTTTTCTTTTTATGCTATGATGCCAATCTGTTTCGCTATACACAACGCATTTGTGTCGCATTTTATTTTTGTCGTCGGCAAATAAAATCATTATCCTTTTGTCTTTGCTTTTTTGGATGCGGCAGGCTTGGCTGCGGCCTTGGTTTTTGCCTTGACTGCTGCCGGCTTTGGCTTGGCGGCGGTCTCTTTGGCCGCTACCGTCTTGCGTGCCGTGGTCGCCTTTTTCGCTTTCGACGGCTGCGACTTGCATATCTCCAGACATTCGTCGTAGGTCAGTTTTTCGGCCTCGACATCTTTGGGAATCTTGTAGTTTTCGCCGTTGAAACTTATGTAGGGTCCCCAGCGGCCGTTGATGATCTTCATGTTCTCGTCGTTGTCGAAGAGCTTGATCTGCTTGCGCAGGTCGGCCTCGCGCTTGTCGGCAATGCGTGTGACGGCCGTTTCGAGGTCGATGGTGTAGGGGTCGTCCTCGCCCTTGCGGAGCGACACGAACTTGCCGTCGTGCCTGATGTAGGGCCCGAACCGGCCGACGCCGATCACCACTTCCTTGCCCTCGAACTCGCCGATGTGGCGTGGCAGTTCGAAGAGCCGGAGCGCCTCTTCGAGGGTGATGGTTTCGAGATACTGCCCGTGGCGAAGCGCAGCGAAGCGCGGCTTCTCGGCCTCGTTGTCCGACTCGCCGATCTGGACCATGGGGCCGAAGCGGCCAATGCGCACGCTCACCGGTTTGCCCGTGGCGGGGTCGGTGCCGAGGCTGCGCTCGCCGCTGTTTTTCTGCGAATTTTCCATCGTGTCCTCGACGCGATGGTGGAACGGCTTGTAGAATCTGTCGATGACCGACTGCCATTCGAGCGTTCCTTCGGCTATGTCGTCGAACTGCTTTTCGACGTTGGCTGTGAAGTCGAAACTCATCACGTCGGTGAAGTGCGCCAGCAGGAAGTCGTTGACTACCATGCCGATGTCGGTCGGAAAGAGCTTGCCCTTTTCGGCGCCGCAGGTCTCGGTGCGGTCGGTCTGCGCGATGACGCCGCCATTGAGTTCGAAACAATGATAGACACGCGGCTTGCCCTCGCGATTCTCTTTGACCACGTAGCCGCGTTGCTGGATGGTCTTGATGGTGGGCGCATAGGTCGACGGGCGGCCGATGCCGAGTTCTTCGAGCCGGCGGACGAGCGACGGCTCTGAGTAGCGCGGCGGGTGCTGGGTCCAGCGCTGGCGCGAACCGATGGTCCGGTAGGTCAGCTGCTGACCGTTGACGAGCTTGGGCATCAGGCCGTTGTCGGAGTCAGAATCTTCGGCCTCGTTGTCGGACGATTCGATGTAGACCCTCAGAAAACCGTCGAAGGTGATGACCTCGCCGGTCGACACGAAATGCTCGTCGGCTTTGTCGAGCGCGATGACGACGGTAGTTTTTTCGAGTTTGGCATCGGCCATCTGCGAGGCTATGGTGCGTTTCCAAATCAGATCATAGAGCCTCTGCTCGGCCTGCGTGCCGGAGATGTGCTCGGCGGCGAGATCGGTGGGGCGGATGGCTTCGTGGGCCTCCTGCGCGCCTTTGGAACTGGTCTTGTAGCGGCGCAGCTTGAAATATTCGGCACCCATCGACTCGGTTATTTTGGCCGAGGCCATTTCGAGCGCGGCCTCGGCAAGGTTGACCGAGTCGGTACGCATGTATGTTATCTTTCCGTCTTCGTATAGCTTCTGCGCCACCTGCATCGTCTGCGACACCGAGAACCCCAGCTTGCGGCCGGCCTCCTGCTGCAGCGTGGACGTGGTGAACGGCGCGGCCGGCGACTTGGTCAGCGGCTTTTTCTCGACCGACGACACCGTGAACCGTGCCGTGACGCACTTTTCGAGAAACGCCTGCACCTCGTCGGCGGTGGCAAAGCGTCGGGTCAGTTCGGCCTTCAGTTCGTGGCTGCGTCCGTCGGGGCTCTGGGCCGTGAAGATGGCCGTGACCACGTAGGACGATTTGGATTCGAACGCTATTATCTCGCGCTCGCGCTCGACCAGAATGCGGACCGCCACCGACTGCACGCGGCCGGCCGACAGCGACGGCTTGACCTTGCGCCAGAGCACCGGCGACAGCTCGAAACCCACCAGACGGTCGAGCACACGCCGCGCCTGCTGGGCGTTGACCAGATTCATGTTGATGTGGCGCGGAGTTTCGATGGCTTTGAGTATGGCTTTCTGGGTGATTTCGTGAAAGACGATACGCTTGGTGGTGGCCGGGTCGAGGCCGAGCACTTCGGACAGATGCCACGAGATGGCTTCTCCCTCGCGGTCTTCATCGGACGCCAACCACACGCATGACGCTTTGGACGACAGCTTCTTGAGCTCGTTGACTATCGCCTCCTTGTCGTCGGGGATGATGTACTGAGGCATATAATTATGCTCCACGTCCACACCGAAGTTGTTCTTCTTCAGGTCGCGGATGTGACCCTGACTGGATTTGACGACATATTTATCACCCAAGAACTTTTCGATTGTCTTGGCTTTGGTGGGTGATTCGACAATGACCAGATTATAATCGCTGCTTTTTGCCATAGTTGGTTCCGTTTTCTTTGTCTGCTCCAAACGTTGGCCGACATGCACTAATTTGGAGTAAATCAGGCACAATGTTAAATAACAAAATCGCTTTGTGCAACTGTTTTTTTGCCGACAAATATTCAAGCAACTGAACGACAAACGATTATCGCCGACACATTAATCCGGCCCCTCGCAACGGTGTCCGGACGAGGTCAAAGCGGTACGCCGGGCGGCGTGCGCTTCAGTCCAAAAACGTATCTTTGACCCGCAAAGCATCAGACAATGGCATCAAAATCGAAAACAGTTTACGTCTGCCGCCAGTGCGGAGCCGAGTCGCCCAAGTGGATGGGGCGCTGCCCCAAGTGCGGCGAGTGGGAAAGCATGGCCGAAATCAGCGTGCCGGCCCGAATGCCCGCCGAGCGACGGGCGCAATCGGTGCTGAACGTGGCGACGCTGCGGCCCACGGCCCTGAGCCAGATAGAATGCAGCGAAACGCAGCGCACCTCGTCGGGCAACGGCGAGCTGGACCGCGTGCTGGGCGGCGGAATTGTGCCCGGAGCGCTCATCCTGATAGGCGGCGAACCGGGCATCGGCAAGTCGACGCTGGTGCTGCAGATGGCCATCAACATGCCGCAGCGCAGAGTGCTCTATGTGTCGGGCGAGGAGAGCGCCCAGCAAATCAGGCTGCGCGCCGAACGCATCCACAGCACTTCGGCCGACAACTGCTTCATTGTCAGCGACACGCATCTCGAAAACATCCTGTCGTACATTGACGACTGCCGCCCCGACATCGTGATCGTCGACTCGATCCAGACCATGGAGAACGAGAACGTCGACTCGCTGCCGGGGAGCATCTCGCAGATTCGCGAAAGCACGTCGCTGCTGATGCACGTGTCGAAGGAACGCAATCTGCCCATCATCCTGATCGGACATATTAATAAAGAAGGAAGCCTTGCCGGACCCAAGGTGCTGGAACACATGGTGGACGTGGTGCTGCAGTTCGAGGGCGACCGCAACCACATGTACCGCATCCTGCGATCAATCAAGAACCGCTTTGGCTCGACCGACGAAATCGGCATCTTCGAGATGCAGAACGATGGCCTGCGCGAGGTCCACAACCCGTCGGAACTGCTTCTGTCGCAGCACGAACAGGCGCTGAGCGGCATCGCCATTTCGGCGGCCATGGAGGGGATGCGGCCGTTCCTGATAGAGGTGCAGGCGCTGGTGAGCACCGCCGCCTACGGCACGCCGCAGCGCTCGGCCACCGGCTTCGACATCCGCCGCCTCAACATGCTGCTGGCGGTGCTCGAAAAGCGTGCCGACTTCAAGCTGGCGGCCAAGGACGTGTTCCTGAACATTGCCGGCGGCATCCGCGTCAACGACACGGCGACCGACCTGGCCGTCATCGGCGCCATTCTGTCGTCGAACACCGACCTGGCCATCAATCAGGACGTCTGCCTGGCGGGCGAGGTCGGGCTGTCGGGCGAAATCAGGCCGGTGACGAGAATCGAACAGCGCATAGGCGAGGCGGCCAAACTCGGGTTCAAGACCATCATTGTGCCACGGTTCAACGGGAAAAACGATTTCGGGAAATTCGGCATAAGCGTCTGCCAAGCCTCGAAACTGACCGAGGCGTTCAAGGTCCTTTTCGGCTGACGGACGAACAGTCATTCGCCGGCCGTCTGACGATAGTAGCGCGTCACGATGGTGCGCACCGGATACCACGACGCCAGCGCGCCTATCAGCGTGACGGTCAGCAGAATCAGGCCGATGTCGGCAATGTCGAGCCGCACTGGATAGGCGTCGATGATGAACGCCTCGCCGCTGCCGAAGCCCACCACGCCGAACACCTGCTGCACAAGCACCAGCGCCACGCCGACCACCACTCCGAGAACCACCCCGCCAAGCGACACCAGACAGCCCTCGATGAAGAAGACGGCCACCGTCAGACGGCGCGAGGCTCCCATGCTTTTGAGTATGAAGATGCTGTCTTTCTTCTCGTAGATGAGCATCGACAGCGAGCCGATGATGTTGAATGCGGCTATCACCAGAATGAACGTCAGAATCAGGAAGGCCATCAGCTTTTCGACCTGCATCATCTTGAAAAACGACTCGTGCTGACGGAGCCGGTTGCGCACGCTCACGCCGTCGCCCAGCGCCTGCTCCAGCCTCCGCGCCACGGCGTCCTCATCGGCTCCGGGCTTCAGGCTGATGCCTATCGACGAGGCTGCGGGGCTGGCGGTGTAGCCAAACAGCCGGCGCGCCGCCGAGATGTCGACAATCGCATAGTTGGCGTCATACTCCATCTGCTTGACGGCGAAGGTGCCGGCCACGGTGGCGTATTGCCGCACGAACGAGTTTTCGGGCATCGCCATGTTGATCTGCCCCCTGCGCTTGGGCGCATAGATGACCAGCGGCGTCAGGAACGACGAGCGCGCCCCCAGTTGGTCGGCCAGCACGAAGCCCAGCACTGCGCGGCTGCCGCTTTCGGTGGCCTCCACGCAGAAACGGCCGTCGACCATGATGGTGTCGATGCCGGTGACGTGGCTGTAGGCCGAGTCGACGCCCATGACGCGGGCCGGCATCTGCCGTTTGCCGTATTTGAGCAGGGCATTGTCGCACAGGATGGCCGAGGCGTGCGCCACTCCGTCGACCTGCCGGGCGATGTGCAGCAGCGAGTCGGCATCGGCCACTACCTTGCCCGACACGGGCGCCACGAGCAGCTGCGGGTCGAAAC
>SAMEA3663209__coassemble_712_pt1 | contig 14367 bp, 10 predicted proteins | sample SAMEA3663209__metabat2_high_PE_010 | metagenome-assembled genome bin SAMEA3663209 (sample SAMEA3663209) | pig gut metagenome | biome: pig gut; feature: pig-associated habitat; material: faeces | place: China | collected 2013 | reverse complement strand
CATGGCCGATGTGTAGGCGTTCTGATTGTTGTAAAGCATACATTGCTCGATGAATCGCGAGTCGACCAGGGCCTCCTCGATGCCTTCGGGACTGTATTTCTCGCCGTCGTTTCCTATCAAGAGGCTCTTGAAACGGCCTAATACATAGAGGAATCCGTCGGCGTCGATGTAGCCCATGTCACCCGTGTGCAGCCAGCCGTCGTGGATGGTTTCGGCAGTCGCTTTCTCGTTTTTCCAATAGCCTTTCATCACGTTGCCGCCACGGATGACAATTTCGCCCTTTTCGCCTTGAGGCAGTTCGTTGCCGTCGGTGTCCAATATTTTAATATCCAGATACTTGACAATCTTGCCCGACGAGCCGAACTTGTGGCAGTGCAGCGCGTTGGACGAAATCACAGGCGACGCTTCCGACAGGCCGTAGCCTTGCATGACGGGCATCCCGACTGCCGCGAAAAAGCGCTGCAATTCAATGTCGAGCAGTGCGCCGCCGCCGACAAAGAACCGGAGCTTTCCGCCAAAACCCTGTCTGATTTTGGAGAACAAGATTTTGTCAAATAGTGCATAGAGCGGCTTCAGAAAAATCCGTGCGCCTCGGCCCCGGTTGTAGCCGTTGCCGTTGTAGGCGTAAGCCACGCGCAGGCCGCAGTCGAAAAGCCACTGAGTCAGAGGGCTTTTCTGGCGGATTCCGTTTTCGATGTTTTTGCGGAAGGCTTTTGATAGTGCCGGGACGCTCATCATCAGGTTCGGCCTGATTTCCAGAATGTTCTTTGGTATGTTCTTGAGCGTTTCCATAGGCGTCCGCCCAATTTCCTGCGACGCGATCGATGCGCCGTAGCAGATGAAACTGTAGAGGCAGGCCGTGTGCGCAAACGAATGGTCCCAAGGCAAGACGGTCAGTGTGCGGTCGGTCTGGTCGATGGTCATCAGCGTGCAACTTTGCTGTGCGTTGACGGCGTAGTTCCTCTGTGTCAGCATGATGCCTTTGGGATCGGAGGTCGTGCCGGAGGTGTAGGATATGTTTGCCAAGTCGTCGGGCGAAACGCTTTGCCAGAGTCTGTCGAAGTCGGCTTTAGCTGTGTTGTCGGCCAATAGCTTGTCGCCCAGCTGTTTGATGTCGTCGAACGGCAGGCAATGGTCCGATTCGGTTTCGGACTTGTCGAGGCAGATTATTTTTTCGAGATTGCTGAGCGATTCGAAAACTGACTCGACCTTAGCCTGTTGCGTGCGCGAAACGATAACCATTCGTGCGTCGGAATGATTGAGCCTGAAAAAAATGTCGGAACCGGCCTCCAGCTTGACCGAGAGAGGCACGTTGACCACGCCTGCGTAGAACATTCCCAGTTCGGCAATGAGCCAGTCGGCCCGGCCTTCCGAAATCATGCCGACTCTGTCGCCGCGCTTCAGGCCGAGAGCCACAAGGCCGGCGGCAAAGCGGAGCACCTCGGCGCGTACTTCCGAGTAGGTCAGGGCAACATATTTTCCGTCTTTTTTTTCGTGGACAAGAGGTTTGTCCGAAAATTTCGCAACTCGATCTTCGAACAAGCCAACAACTGTTTCAATCATCTGTATTTTAGGATTATATGGAAAAGCAAATCGGCTCCCGCCAATACGGGAACCGACTCAAATTGTCGTGATTATTCTGACGGCATCAGCAGGCATAAAATGAGATATATCAGAACTCCGGAAAACGCCGTGAAAATTGTCAGCAGTACATAGATTAATCTGAAGATTGTCGGATCGATTCCGAGGTATTCGGCAATGCCTCCGCAGACTCCGCATATCGTTTTGTTACTCTGTGATTTGACCAAACGTTTGCTCATTTTTTCTGAATTTTATTGCCCACAAATATAAAAACATATTGGCAAACATCGCCCATCAGACGTCAAAGGTCTTCAGAAGATAGCCGGTGCCGTGAACGTTCACTATTTCAGCGCCTTCGATGTGTTTCAGATATTTCCTGAGGCGAGTGATGTAGACGTCCATGCTTCGGGTCGTGAAATACGATGTCTCGCCCCAGATGATTTTCAGCGCGGTGTCGCGTTGCAGGACTTTGTTGACGTTCCGACACAGAAGTACAAGCAAGTCAGCCTCTTTGGGCGACAGACGATAGTGCGCCAATTTGGTCTTGAGCACACGCATCGACGAATGAAATTCTGCGTTTCCGAGAACATAGACGTCCGATTCTTCGTCGTCTTTGCGGCAATGACGGTTAAGAATGGCATTTATTTTCTTGATTAATATCTCGGAATCGAATGGTTTTGTGACATAATCGTCGGCACCGACGTTGTAGCCTTCGAGAACGTCTTCGCGCATATTCTTGGCTGTCAGAAAAATGAGCGGAATACCTTCGTCCAGCTCGCGAATATGGCGCGCAATCGTGAAGCCGTCAACGTTGGGCAGCATCACGTCGAGCAGGCAAATGTCAAATTGTTCGGCCTCGAAACCGGATAGGGCTAGCGCCCCGTCGCAGACCCATTTGACATCAAAATTGTTGATTTCGAGATATGCTTTCAGAACCGTCCCGAAATTTCGGTCGTCTTCCACAAGAAATATTTTTTTGTTCATTACTTCGACCACTTTTTTTGTTAATACTATTTTTCTTCTACTTCAATTTTCACTGTGAATGTGGTTCCGACACCTTTTTTCGATTCGATGTCAATGGTGCCGCCATGCGCCTCCACAACGGCCTTGACGTAGCAGAGTCCCAGTCCGAAGCCTTTGACGTTGTGAACGTTACCGCCTTCGGCACGATAGAAACGGTCGAAAGCGTGCGCCATCTGTTCTTCGGTCATGCCGATTCCCTGGTCAGAAACTTTCAGAATCAGATGACTGTTGTCAGCATCATTTTGAGTGCTGACGGTCACTTGCGGTGCGCTTTTGCTGTATTTAATGGCATTTTCGATGATATTCATCACTACATTTATGAAATGGATTTCATCGAGTTCGGCCATGGAATGTTTGGCGTTAGTTTTTACAGTGACAGAACCGCCATATTCGCTGATGAACAATGACATACTTTGCACTGCTTTTTGCACCACTTCGTTGACGTCAGCCGGACCGAGCGAAACCGAAAAGTTCGTCTTGTCGATTACCGACATCTGTAAGACTCTCTCTACGTGGTTGTTCATTCGCGAATTTTCTTCTTTGATGATTCTGATGTACGACTTGACGGCATCCGGCTTGTTCACGACCAGCGGGCTTGCAATGCTGTCGGCCGCAAGGCTGATGGTCGCAATGGGCGTCTTGAATTCGTGCGTCATGTTGTTGATGAAGTCCGTCTTGATTTGCGATACTTTTTTCTGATAAATGACAGCTCTGAGTGTGACATAAAACGAAATCATCATTGTCATCACGAACAGGAACGACACCAGAAGTTCGCCCCACAGCGACCAGAGGACATAGACCGGCGACTCGAACTTTTGGACATGTAGCTCAAGCGCATCGTAGCGTGTGTTGAATATCTTTGCTCTAAAGAGGTGAATCACAATCTCTTTTCCGCTGTCAGTCATGTCCGTGTCGTATCCTTTCGATTGCAATTCCGGAATGCAGTCGTTGCCGTCGCAGATTGCAAATTCGGGCCTTACATTCAGGTCGCGTGCCGAAAATTCTTCTTCGATTATTTTCGAAACTATCTTTAAGTCAATTAGTTCGTGGATTGGTGTATCTTCGAGCTGTATTTCGCGCATCATCTGCGCCAGCATCTTAGGCATTTCGTTGGGCTCGTAATATTCGTATTGCGGTCCGTGGGCCTCGTATTCTGAAAGGCGCCGACGCTCGCGTTCCGGCCGGTCGTGGCGTGGCCTATGTGGCTCATCTTCAAACGGTACGTGAGGTAGCATGGCTCTGACCGAGTTCTCGGCGCTGACATCGTCGGTACCGAAAAGCGAGACCGCAAAAACCTTGCGCTCAATCGACATGACCGTGGCAATGATGGCCGACCGCGTGGTGCGACGAAACTGTTCGCGCTGCATTGCATAAGACTTTGATATCCACATATATTGCACGGTCACAATCCCGATAATCGAAATTGTGATCAGGGCAATAATGCAAGAAAATGAATGCTTGCGACGAAAAAACTCACTGTCAAACGGATTCATCAGAATCTTAATTTATAAAACAAAGCACAAATGTAAACTATAATTGTCGCATTTTGTTATGAGTCAAATAGATATTAACCTGTAATTAACAGTGAGACAAATGCCGCGCCGAAAACTGACAAATATTTCTGTTATGATTTCAAAGCCCGTGCGCCAGTCATTGATTTTTCATTTGGAAAGGCGCGAATTTTCAATCGCAGCATTCTTGCCATACGACGGAATTTTCGGCGTTTTTCTTATATTCAACTCCTCAAAAAAAATCTGATTTATGTCGTCAACACTCAAGGTTTATAGTGCGTCGGCCGGTTCGGGCAAAACGTTCACGCTTACAGGCGAATTCATTAACATGATAGTCCGGAATCCGGAGCGATACGCAAACATTCTGGCAGCCACCTTTACGCAAAAGGCAACGGCCGAAATGAAGACAAGAATTATCGAGCGTCTCTATATAATGAGTGCTGGTGATAAACTACTGACCGACAAGGAGAAAGCGACTAAAAAACAAATGCTCGAAATCTGTCGTGAAGCTACGGGGCTGGATAAAAAAACGATTTCGAAAAATTGCCGGGCAGCCCTGATTTGTTATCTTAATGATTTTTCGCATTTCAACATAAGTACAATCGACAGCTTTACGCAGAAGATTATTCGCGGATTTGCCTACGAGGCCGGTCTTCCCGCGCAATTCGAAATAGAACTCGACCAAAACTTGCTTATTGACGAAGCTGTGGAAAGAATCATAGGAAGTGTTGACGATGATCATGAAATGCAGGAATGGATTCTGTCGTCAGCAAGAAATCAGATGGAAACTGACGGCAAGTGGAATATTGAGGGAAGATTGAAGAATTTCGGTAGTCAGATTTTTAATGAAAACTCGCGAAGAGTCTGTGACTCAGACGAAACGTCGCCAACCAGGCAGCAGCTAAGGCAGTATTGCAAAGAACTCGAAAAAATTAGAGTCGATTACGAAAGCGAAGTGGATAGATACACCAGGGAATACACTAAACTATTGGACGACAACGGGATAACTGCCGAAATGTTCAAGTCGAAAACAAAGAACAAATTGTGGACGATAGCAAAAACTGATGCCGGACGAGACAGTTTTTTGAAATTCGAAAGTGTGGTGAAAAGTCTCGAAACTCTCAGGGCGCTGCTTGACGACGAAGAAAAGATAATCCAACCCAAAGCAGCCGACGTTGATAGATTGAAAAATGCTCTGCCACAGATAATTGACTTGGTCTCGGCGTATGTCGAGTTTGTCGACCGAAATGTCCGCAACTACTTCACGGCCCAGATGGTCGAAAAGAGAATTTACGATGCGGGCATTCTCAACGATATTCGCAGGCAAATTGACGACATTGCTCAGGAAAAAGGCCAGATGCTGATAGCTGATACCACGACTTTGCTCAACAAAATAATTGACAATAACGAAACTCCATTTATATACGAAAAGACCGGAACGCGCTTTTTCAATTTCATGATTGACGAATTTCAGGACACGTCGAACGTTCAATGGCACAACTTCAAGCCTCTGATGCTAAACAGTTTGAGTCAGGATAACGACTGTCTGGTCGTTGGTGACGTCAAGCAGTCGATTTATCGCTGGCGGAGTTCGGACTGGCGGTTGCTGAGCAACATCGCTAACGACATCAAGCCTTACTCGGCCGACGTCAACGTGCTGAAAACCAATTGGCGAAGTTGTGCGAACATCGTCAGATTCAACAATGCCATTTTCGACACGGCGGCAGCCGAAGTGTTTGCCGAAAAAATTGCTGCGTTTGCCGAGCCGATCAAAGACAAAGCCAAGCGGGATGCGCTCAGCAGGCAGGTTGTGAATATCTATGATGGTTGTAGTCAGAGTGTTCCGGCTGCGAAAGAAAAGGACGAAGGCTATATTTCGCTAAAATTCGTCGATGGATCAGATGGCGGTGATGTGGCTCTGACTCAGATGATTGAGGCTATTAACAAGCTGAACGACGAATACGGCTATAAATATAAGGACATCTGCGTCCTCGTGCGTGGGAGAAACGATGGCAACAAAGTGGTTGCCAGTCTGTTAGAGAACAAAATCCCGGTCATATCAAGCGGTTCGCTGCAGGTGTGCAGTTCGGTATCTGTTAAACTGCTGATTTCGTACATAAAATTCATTAACAACCCTTCGGACGAAACGTTTTTGGCTCACATTATGATGATGCATCTGTTGCCTGATAATAAACTGAAATTCAGTGATATTTGGAATGATGAGCGAGGCGCTTATGCGACGCGGATAAGCAATATGAAAGGGCTTGTCTTTGGCGAAATGCTCGAAGCAATCATTGCCGATATGCCCGAATGGATTAAGAAAAATCAGGAAATATTCATCGACGCATTTGTGGACGCTGCGCGAAACTATGCCAATACTCAGAGTGTAAATCTGAATGAAATCATAGAATGGATTGATCAAAAGGCGCAAAATCTGATGATTTCGGTCCCGCAAACACAAGATGCCGTGCAGGTGATGACAATTCACAAGTCAAAAGGCCTTGAAAAGAAAGCTATTTTGATTCCATTTCTTGGATGGAGAATTGAGGAAAGTAATGCAAGGAAAGACATATTGTGGGTCAACATTGATGAAAGCCCGTTCGACATAATGAAGCCCACACCAATGAGCTACCAGAAGAAACTGGCTCTGACACACGCCGATACGCAGTATATTGAAGAGCTTGCGATGAGGCACATAGACAATCTGAATCTGCTCTACGTGGCACTGACGCGAGCCGAAAAAGTCCTGATGATGTGGGGCGAAACGTCGCGCGACTTCAAGAAAAAATTGCCGGTCGATGTCAATAATATGTCGGAGTTGATGTTTTGCACCTTAAGTCGGATTGGCGGCAAAGCGGAATTCGCCGAAAGAATCGCCGAGTGTTTTGACAGTGAAAATCTGACGCTCGAAATCGGAACAATCCCGTTGGTTGAGCAGGTAGATGTTGCTGTGGGCGAGACGATTAGCCTCGACGCTCCGAAGAGCTGTCCGTTTGGCAGCAAACTGAAAATCAACCTTGCGAGCGAACATTTTTCTCATATAGACAGCAACCAAAAAGCGGTTATGGGCAAGGTTATGCACAGAATTATGGAAAGTATTGAGACACAGGCCGATATTGAGGCTTCTGTTTCGCAGGCTCAAATTGATGGACTGGTTACGCAGGACGACGTTGCGGAGATAGTTGAAACTCTGCGCCGAAAGATTAGTCAGCCCGAAATAGCCGAATGGTTTGATGGCCGGTACACAACAATAAATGAGCGAAAAATCATAACCAAAACTGATATTTTCCGTCCCGATAGGGTGATGATTGGCAATGGCAAAACAATAGTCGCTGACTACAAATTCGGCGAAACGCACACAGCGGCGCACACAACGCAGGTGCGCAAATATATGGAATTGCTTAAACTAATGGGCTACAGCAATATAGAAGGTTATATCTGGTATTTCAACAGCGACGACAAGCCCGTGAAAGTCTAACGCCGCCTTTTGCCCGGTTTCTGTTGTTTTTTGTAGCGATTGCCTTTGCCGACAGGTGCGACATGCTCGTCGCCGTCGGCGGTTGAGGGTTTGCGTGCAGCCTTGCGGACAGCGGGCGGCGCGGTCGGAACCAGATTTTGCGAGTGGGGCCTCACTTTCAGCCAGAACATTTCGGTCCACAGGCGTTCGAATTCCTCGCAAAACTGATTTACGATGGTATAATTTGTTGTCACAACCACATTTTCTTGGTTGTAGTTTTGCGCAGTGTAGGTCCAGTTGTAGCTGCCTGTGAAAATTATCCGGCTGTCGATGATTCCGAATTTGTTGTGCATGTGGTATTTCGAATGGTCGATTTTTACATCTATTCCATTGGCAGCGAGTAACTTGACCTGCGAGCCGGTGTCGCGCGACTTGTTGTCGTCAGTAATCAGGCGGACGCGGATGCCGCGCGCTTTGGCGCGAAGAATGGCGGCACCAAGTTTTTCGTCGCTGATGGTGAACACGCACAAATCGAGCGACTTCTTGGCTTGGCCGAGCAGGAACGCGATGTTCTCCGGAATGTCCTTGCCCGGGCTGAAAAGCACCTCGTGCATACGGAATGAATTTTTTTCGATGAGCGTGAAAGTCGTTTCAAGCCAGCGGATTGCCCGGAGTCCGTCGCCGCCGAGTGCAAGACGCTTGGCCTCGTTGAACAGCCTCGATTTCAGTTCGCCACGCTCGGCACGGTTGAGCGAGTTGATGGCTCTGACAACCGCAAGCGGAAGTTCGAAATGGCAATTCAGATGAAAAACATCAGTGAAATATTCTATAATATCTTGCATAAATCTACTTTTTAACATCGGCTCGTGGGCCTAATTCTATGACTTTCATGTCTTTTACCGCTCCGTTATCTATGGCGAAAATCAGTGCAGTGCGCACGTGATGAAAGCCCGAAATGCCGCAGGCGCCGGGGTTTAGGTGGAGCAAATTATATTTTTTGTCATAAATAACCTTGAGGATATGTGAATGTCCCGAAATGAAAATCTGCGGTGCATTGGCATCGAGCATGGCTTTGACACGCGGCACATATTTGCCCGGATAGCCGCCGATGTGCGTCATCAGTACATCGGCGCCGTCGCGCGTAAAGCGTTCAGTCTCTTTTAGTTCGGTGCGGATTTTGTAGTCGTCGATGTTGCCGTAGACGGCCACGGTCGGTTTGAATGCCCTCAGCTTTTCGAGCACGGCAATGTCGCCCAGGTCGCCTGCGTGCCAGATTTCGTCCACATCGGCAAACAGACGATAGAAGCGCTCGTCGAAATAACTGTGCGTGTCGGACATCAAAGCAATTTTCATCATAGAGTTTATGATTATCAATCAATTATAATAAACATCAGCGTAGACGCATTTATTACGTCAAAATAAGATTAAACTATGAATATCACAATGCTATTTTTGATAATTTTAAACACTTTTTTTAGGCAAGATTCATGACGTTTAGATACAAATATTTCAACCGAGATATCAGTTGGTTAGCATTCAACTATCGCGTTTTGGAGGAGGCGAAAAACTCGTCGCTTCCGCTCTATGAACGCATGCGTTTTTTGGCGTTCTACTCGTCGAATCTTGATGAATTTTATAAAGTCCGTGTCGCCGAATACCGAAACATGGCCGAAACCAACGGTCAGATGGAGGAGGTGAGCAATCCGGCAGCGACCCTGCAAAAAATCAATTTCATCGTGTCGAATCAGATGCAGGAGTTTACGGAGATTTTCAACAACGAAATCTGTCCGGCTCTGCTCGACAACAACATAATGCTCTATAATGGCAAATTTCCTGATTTGTCTGAGCATAAGGCGTTTATGCACGATTATTTCTACCGTGAAGTCATTCCGTATCTGCAGCCGGTTCTGATAGGGCAGGGCACGCGGATGTTTTTGCGTGACAACAGGCCATATTTTGCCATTAAATTGCTTAGCAAAAATCCGCGCAAAACTTCTGCCAAAACTCATAAGCCGATATATGCGCTTGTCAAGTTGCCGACCAACGATTTGCCGCGTTTCATCGAGCTGCCGCAGACCGGGCAGATGAGGCATCTGGTGTTCATCGACGACATAATCCGCAACGATCTGGGCGAACTTTTCCCCGGCTACGAGATTGAAGGCGCCTGGAGCATAAAGATTTCGCGCGACGCCGACCTTGGCATCGACGACGATTTCAACGGCGACATTGTCAAGAAGATACGTGAAAATCTGGTCAAAAGGAAGACCGGGCTGCCGTCGAGCTTCTATCACGACCGCAACATTGCGCCCGATTTGCTCGGTAAACTGAGGCAGATATTCGGTTTTGCCGATGGTGAACTCGTGGCCAGCGACCGCTATCTGAACATGCACAATCTGCTCGAATTCCCGACGTCGCTGATGCCGGGCCAGATCAGCGATTCGCAAAAGCCGATTCACCCTATCGAGCTGCAAAACAACACTTTATTCGGCATCATCAAGCATCACGAGATTTTGCTTCACTATCCCTACCATTCGTTCGACTACGTCATCAAGCTGCTCAACGAGGCGGCGGTCGACCCGAAAGTGGAGGAGATAAAGGTGACGCAATATCGTGTGGCGACCAACTCGGCGGTGGTCAATTCGCTGATAGCAGCCGCGTCGAACAAAAAGAAAGTTACTGTGTTTGTGGAACTTAAGGCGCGATTTGACGAGGAGAACAACTTGCAGATGGCCGAACGCATGAAGGCGGCCGGCATACAAGTGTTTTATAGCATCCCCGGCTTGAAAGTACATGCCAAAATGGCGCTTATTGTCAGGAAATCAGGGAGTTCGTATGCCTATCTGAGTACCGGGAACTTCAACGAAAAAACGGCGCGGCAGTACACCGACCACGGGCTTTTCACGTCGGACGAAACGATAATCAATGACTTGACGCAGGTTTTTGATTTTCTTGAGGATCAGACTAAAATTCCTGAATTGCAAAAGCTTTTGCTGATGCAAGTCAATCTTTATGATGAGATAATCCGGAAAATTGATCATGAAATTGAGTCGGCGACAAGGGGCGAAGAGGCGCACATCATAATGAAGATGAACGGAATCCAAAACCGCAAAATCATCAACAAGCTCTATGAAGCAAGTCTTGCCGGGGTGAAGATTGATTTGATAATCAGAGGAATATGCTGCATTGTGCCGAACCAGTCGTTCAGCCGGAACATTCGCATCACGCGAATAGTGGATTGCTATCTGGAGCACGGACGCGTCTGGATTTTCGGGCCCAACGGCGCGAATGGCGTCTACCTGACATCGTCCGACTGGCTGAACCGCAACGTCAACAGGCGTATCGAAGTGGCTTTCCCGATTGAGAATGAGAGCATAAAGCAGGAAATTCTTGATATAATCAGCATACAACTAAGTGATAATCAGACGGCAAGGCTAATAGACGAAAATCTGAACGACAACCTTATCCCGATACCCGAAAACGGCAAGAAAATACGCTCACAAAAGGAGATATATGACATGCTGTTGCACAAAAACATGAATAAATTAATCAGCTAAACAACAAAATATCATGAAAACGATAGTTCTAATCCGACACTCGAAAGCCGAAGACATAACCAGAGGGCAGAAAGACATAGAGAGGAAGCTGCGCAAGCGCGGCCTTCACGATTCGGCGCTCATAGCCAACCGGCTGAAGGGCGAAAACGTTGTGCCAGACATGATTATATCGAGCACGGCTGTCCGCGCCATCGAGACGGCTGAGTCGATAGCAAACGTCTACGGCTTTGATGCCGGCAAAATCGTCAAGGAAGAGTTTATTTATAAGGGATATACGTCAGGCGAATTTGTGAGCTACATCAATACTTTGCCAGATTCGGTTGAGACTGTGTTTGTAATTGGTCATAATCCTGAATTAGGAATGTTGGCAATCAACTTGACAAATAACAGCATTTTCTATTTTCCGACCACGGCAACCGTAGTCGTGGATTTTGAATGCGACAAATGGGCCGAGGTCGAGTCGCGCGAGGGCAAGGCACGGACTTTTCTGTACCCGAAACTTTTCAAGCACGAGAACGACGACTGATGATTCGGGAGAAATTTTCGGATAATTTTGGCAGAGCTATTGCATTTAGAAATAAAAGGTCTATATTTGCACTCGCAATCGGGAAATGACGCTTGCAAGGATTGATACCGTAGCATAATGGATAGTGTCTCTGGTTACGGCCCAGAAGGTTGGGGGTTCGAGTCCCTCCGGTATCACTCAAAAAAAGGATGTCTTGTTCAAATGAACTCGACATCCTTTCTTTTTTTGCCGGTTTATGTTCTCTCTCAGTTCCTTTTCAGAATATCAGTCTGTCGTGGATGCGGGTGTTAATGTCTTGAATCTGACTGACTAAGTAGCGTTTCTCATCGAAGCCGTAGAGTGGCGTCAGGCCGTTGGCAGCACCGGCGAGGAAGATTTCGGAGGCGTTGCGCATGAATGCCGGCGACAGGCCGCTAATGCGGATGACAGGCAGGCCTATTTCGGTGCAAACGTCTGTCAATGTTTTGGTTATGGCGTTGATTTGCGCTCCGGACTCGAGCGATGGCGTGAAAATCTTGCCGTTGCTGATGGCGTAAATATTGTCGTCGGGCGAGCCGATGACGTTGCCGTCGATGTTGGTGAGCAGGATGATGTCCCAGTTGTTGATTTTCTGCGCTTTGCGCGCCATGGCCTTGACGACGCTGCACGTGTTGACCTGCGTGAAAGCCGACGGTGCCACGCGCGCCTCGGTGAAGGCATGTGCAATGATGGGTCGGCGTTCCAGAACGTAGGGTCTGGTTTCCATGCGTTGCATCGACAGTGTCCAGCCGATGTGCTCAACGTCCGAGGCGGTCTGCCAGACGGTCATTTTGACTTTCGAGTAGGCCGGGTAATTGTTGCGCCGCGCCAGAAGTTCTATGCGACGGCGGAGTTCGTATCCTTGTGGAAGTGCCTCAGTGTTAAAGTGAAGCGTTCGCATGGCCGTCAGGATGCAATCGTAATGGTCGCGCCACAAAAGCGGCTCGTCGCCTTTGCAGATGAATGTCTCGTAGAATCCGAGGCCGTCGGTCACAATCGTGTTGTCGGTAGTGACGGTTGCCGTTTCGGCATCGGCCCACTCATTGTTGATGCTGATGATTGCCATTGGAAAATGTGATGTTTGCGTGCGATTTTGAAGTTACGGAAAAAGAAAGGGTGGAGCGGTTTTTGGACCAATCCACCCTGAGCGTCAAACTGTTGTGCGATTATGCGATATCGTCCCACTTGCAGATGCCGGTTGTGCTCAGCGAGCGGTCGACCTTCTTGACCAGCCCTTGCAGGACGCTGCCCGGTCCGACTTCGGTGAACGAGTCGGCGCCGGCGGCCAGCATGTTGCGGACGGTCTGAGTCCAGCGCACGGGAGCCGTGAGCTGCGCCACAAGGTTGCTGCGAATCTCGTCGGGGTTGGTGACTGCCGAGGCTGTAACGTTCTGGTAGACAGGGCAGATGGGTGATGAAAATTTCGTGTTTTCGATGGCAGTGGCCAGTCGTGTGCGGGCCGGTTCCATGAACGGTGAGTGGAAAGCGCCGCCGACCGAGAGTTTGAGTGCGCGCTTGGCACCATTGGCCGACAGTGCCTCGCAGGCCTTGTCGATGCCTTCGACTGAGCCGGAGATGACGAGCTGGCCGGGGCAGTTGTAGTTGGCCGGAACCACGCCGTCGATGGTGCTGCAAACTTCCTCGACCACAGCATCTTCGAGGCCGATGATGGCGGCCATGGTCGATGTCTGCATCTCGCAGGCGGCCTGCATTGCCAATGCGCGCTCCGACACTAAGCGAAGTCCGTCTTCGAAGGTCATGGCCTGTGCGCTGACCAATGCCGAAAATTCGCCAAGTGAGTGTCCTGCAACCATTTCGGGTGCGAATTTGCTGCCCATCACTTTGGCCAGAACCACCGAATGGATAAAGATGGCCGGCTGGGTCACTTTGGTTTGCTTGAGGTCGGCATCGGTGCCGTCGAACATCATGTCGGTTATGCGGAAGCCCAAGATGTCGTTGGCTTGCTCAAAAAGTGCTTTGGCCTGTTCCGAGTTGTCGTACAGGTCTTTGCCCATCCCGACAAACTGGGAACCCTGGCCGGGAAATACATACGCTTTCATCGATTGATTCGTTTTTTTTTTCTGATTATGATGCCGCAAATATAGCACAAACCCACGACTATCCGACGCCCTTCGGCTCAAGCCTGAAATTTTCTGCTTGTGCGCAGCAGGTGGTGCAGCACGTTCAGAATTTCTTGCGTTTCCTGCAGCATATTGAGGTAGACCAGAGCCACTTTGAGGTCGGTCTTTGCGTTTTGGATGCGTTCGATGTGCGTCTTGCGCGTGGCCGAGACGGCCGACTTGAGCGACTTGCACAGCGCGCGGGCTTCGTCCGACTCCTGCGTCAGGCCTTGGGAGATTATGGAGCCGGCGCTGTGCAGAAGGTCGCACACGCGGCTGCGCAGCTGGCCGAATTCGAGCGCGTAGTCTTCGGGCATCGGGTTGAAATTGTTGTCGACGTGCTCGCGGCACTGGTCGGTCATGCGCTTGAGGCAGTAGAGCATCTGTGTGCAGTCGTTGCTGCTCAGGTGGAACCACGTGCTGCGTTCGATGGCGATGACGTGGTCGATGCGGCGCAGGCCGATGACCTCCTTGCGGCGCAGCTTCTTGAGCTTTTCGCGGTTGGCGTCGAGGTGCTGGTCGGCGCGGCGCAGGCCTTTGAGGTCGTCTGAGGCGAAGGCGGTGGACACCTGCGTGT
>SAMEA3663209__coassemble_699_pt1 | contig 15083 bp, 17 predicted proteins | sample SAMEA3663209__metabat2_high_PE_010 | metagenome-assembled genome bin SAMEA3663209 (sample SAMEA3663209) | pig gut metagenome | biome: pig gut; feature: pig-associated habitat; material: faeces | place: China | collected 2013 | reverse complement strand
GGGACCCGACGGGCCGAAATTGCCGACGCTGATGCCGACGTTGGCAAGGCTGTTGGCCACCAGGCCGTAGCTGTCCTCAAAGTCGTAGCCCCAGAGCGACACGAAAATCATCCCCACGAATATCATCGAGAAGAAAAAGGCCATGAACGACACCGTGTTCACAAGGTTGGCCACGCTCAGCGACCGCCCGTTGATCTTGACCTGAATCACCGCCGAGGGGTGGAGCGTCTGGCGCAGCTCGTGATAGGCCGTCTTGAGCAGGACAATGAAGCGGATGGACTTGATGCCGCCCGACGTCGAGCCCGTGCAGGCGCCGCTGACTATCAGCATGGCTATTATCACCACCAGCGCGTGCGGCCACATCGAATAGTCGGCCGTGGTGAAGCCGGTGGTGGTGACCACCGAGAGCACAAGGAACAGACTGTCGCGGACGGAGTTCTCGAGCGCGGCGTCGGCTGTCGAAAAGTAGATGACGATGCCGCCCAGCAGGCCGAGAGCTATCGTGGTAACGGTGAAGTATTTCAGTTCGTCGTCGAACTTGAGGCGGTTGAACTTGCCAAGGAGAATGGCGTAGTAGAGCGCAAAGTTGACGCCGCCGACGAACATGAACAGCATCACCACATACTCGATGTAGGCCGAGTCGTAGGCGGCGAGGCTGGCGTTGCGGGTCGAGAAGCCTCCGGTCGACAGCGTCGAGAAGGAGTGGCAGACGGCCTCGAACAGCGACATTCCTCCGAGCATCAGCAGCAGCGTCTGCACTATGGTGAGCGACGTGTAGATGAGCCAGATGCGCCGCGCCACTTCCGAAATCTTCGGCCGCAGCTTGTCCGACATCGCACCCGACGATTCGGCCGAGAACAGCTGCATGCCGCAGATGCCGAGCATGGGCAGCACCGCCAGCGACAGCATGATGATGCCCATGCCGCCGAGCCACTGCGTCAGGCTGCGCCAGAAGAGGATGCCGTGCGGCGCGCTCTCAATGTCGGTCAGCACCGACGAACCGGTGGTGGTGAAGCCCGACATGGTCTCGTAGAAGGCGTCGGTGAACGAAGGCAGCGCGCCGCTTAGCCAGAACGGCAGCGCGCCGAAGAGCGAGAAGACTATCCACACGGCACTCACTATCACATAGCCGTCGCGCCGCCCGAAACTGCGCTCGTGGTTGCGGAACAGGAAGGCCAGCACCGAGCCGGCCATGCAGCACACCAGTGCCGATATGAAATGATATGGAGTGTCGGGCTCGCCATAGATGATGGCAACGATGCCCGGCATCAGCATGAACGAACCTTCGATAATCAGTAAAACGCCGAGCACATAGGCTATGAACGACTTATTGAAGAGCATATTTTTGTGTTTTGAGCAACACAAATTAAAGCATTATTTTTCTATTCGTGGCATCCGCGCGCCACTGTTGCCCCCGGGACAAGGCGTCAGTTGAATAGCTTCTCTATTTTCGCAAGGCTCGACTGCATTGCAAACACCACCACCTTGTCGTAGACCTCCACCTGCGTGTTGCCCGACACTATGATGGCCTTTCCGTCGCGTATCAGGCCGCCCACGTTCATGTCTTTGGGCAGATTGAGTTCGCGCAGCGGGCTCTTGGTTATTTTCGAATTGGGCTGCGCCACCAGTTCGAGCATCTCGGCATTGGTCGACGTCAGGCACTTGGCATAGGCCACGTGGGCGTGCAGCGTGTAGCGGTAGATGTATCCGGCAGCTATCAGCTTCTTGTTGATGATGGTGCCGATGCCAATCTCCTCGGCCAGCGGCAGATAGTCGAGGTTCTCCACCTCGGCCACCGTCTTGCGCACGCCCATTTTCTTGGCCAGCTGGCACGCCAGCAGATTGACCTCCGAGCTGCCCGTCACGGCTATGAAGGCGTCCATCTTGCGGATGCCCTCGTCCTTGAGCAGGTCCAGGTTGCGCCCGTCGCCGTTGATCACAAGCACGTTCTCGAGCTTGTCGGCCAGCCGCTCCGACTTTTCGCGGTTGAGCTCTATCAGCCTCACGTTGTAATCGCCAAGCCCCATCGCAATCCGCTGCCCTATGCGGCTTCCGCCCAGAATCATGACTTCCTTTATTTCGTACTGTTCCTTGCCGGCGTCGTTGAGCACCTGCGGCAGCACGTCGCGCGTGGTCACGAAGTAGCCCAGGTCGCCATGCTCAAACTGGCTCGACCCGTGCGGGATAATCGTCTCGCCGTCTCTGAAGATGGCCACCACGTTGTATTTTCCGGCGTGCATCTCGGCCGTCTCGCCGAACGTGTGGCCCACAAGCGGCGCGTTCGACCGCAGCTTGATTGCCGCCAGAATCAGCTCACCATTCGAAAATTCATAAATCTGGCGTATGCCGACCCGCTTGATCGATTCGAGCGCCTCCTGCGCGCCGAGCTGTTCGGGATAGATGATTTCGTCCACGCCAAGGCTCTTGTAGAGCGCGCGAATCTTCGGCACCATGTATTCCGACGTGTTGACACGAGCCACCGTCAGCTTGGCGCCCAGCCGTTTGGCAAGGATGCACGCCAGCAGACTCATGTCGGGATAGGGCGGCACGGCTATGAACAGGTCCGACTCGCCCACCATCGCCTCCTCAAGGTCGTCCACCGAGGTCATCACGCCCTCAAACTTCAGCAGATCAACGTGCGAGTCGAACGCATCCAACTTTTCGCGCTCGTCCATCAAGGTCACGGCATGATTCGAATCGACGAACAGCTTGGCCAGATGTGTGCCGACCGCTCCCGCGCCTGCAATGAATATCTTCATGGTTGCAACTCTTTATTTGATAAGAAACAGCCTGCAAATTAACAACGAATAATCAGATTGCCATGACGGTCCGGACATTTATTTTCTGTTTTCGGCCGTCAGCGCGAGGGCGAATATCTCGCGCCACACGGCTGCTATCCAGGGCTTGAACTGCCGTGGAATCACGATTTCCGCGCCCGGTTCCGTCATGCGCTCGGGCGGCAATGCCTGCCGCGTCAGGACGGCGACGTCGGCACCGCCGGCCAGCGCATCGGTCAGTGCCGATGCCTTGCCCACAAACAGATAGCGCCTGCCGGCAAACGTCGCGGTGTAGTTACGGTCATTGGGGAAGACACGCCGGTCCGTCAGCCAGCACTCGGCACAGTGGTTGTCCATGACCGTCGCGTGCTGCCGGCTTGCAGTGTCGGCCAGGTAGGTCACGCTCCGCCCGCTGACCAGCGCCACGAGGGCGCTCTCGCCATATCCCTCAAAAACCACCATGTGGTCGTCGGCGGGCTCCAGCATCCTGACGCAGGCCCACGACATCCCCAGAAAGGCGCAGAGCATTATTGGCCGCAGACCGAGAAAGTGCGGCTTCGTGGCAAAGCGCACTACGCTTATCAGCAGCGCAGCCGATGCCAGGGCGCACACGGCATCGAACGGCACGCCGGTGACGACGCTGTATGGCAGCGCGGCCGCCGACTCCACATAATCCGACACGAAGCACAGCAGCGAATCGAGCGTCGGCACCATCAGCGACACCGCAGTCTCGCTGAACGAGAACAGGACTACCGTTATGGCGCCTATCAGAATCGGCGCCACCAGCGGCAGGACTACCACGTTGTGCAGCAGGAAATAAACCGGAAAACTGTGGAAGAACATGAGCGTCAGCGGCATGGTGCCTATCTGTGCCGACAGCGTCACCGCCATCGTGTTGTAGACATATCTGAACGGCAGGAATCTGATGTTGAAGGAGGTCAGCATCGGATACACCACAATGATAGATGTGACGGCCGCAAAGCTGAGCCACAGCCCAATCGAAAAGGCATTGTTCGGGTCTATCATCAGAATGATGAACAAAGCCACAAGCAGCGTGTTGTATTTGTCGCGCCGGTAGCCGACCAGCCCTCCGTACTCAATCGTAATCATCATTATCACAGCGCGCAGCACCGAAGGTGAAAGCCCCGTCAGCATTGCGTATCCCACCAGAAACAACGACGTCAGCACAAAACGGAGGGCGGCCAGCTTGCGCCTGAACAAAAAGGACAGAACCGAGGCCACGAACATATAAATCAGCCCCACATGCAACCCGCTGACAGCCAATATGTGAATGACGCCGCAGTCGGAGAACGACTGCTTCAGCTCAGGGTCCAGCCGGCTTCGGTCGCCCAGAAACAGGGCCTGCAGCAGATTCTGCGATTTTGCGCTGAAGCCGGATGTCGCGAATATATCCGCGACCGCATCGCGCAATCGCATGAAAAACACCGACACGCCGTTCCTGAAGCCAAGCGCCTCCAGGCTGTCGGCGTTGCTGTAGGCCACGAACGAATAGCCGTTGTGCGTCAGATAGGCCGGATAGTCGAACGCGCCCGGGTTGGCCGAGCGTTTCAGTGCCGACAGTCTGGCCTTAACATGAATCTCGTTGCCCGACCGCTGCGCAAGCCCTACCGGCAACGTCAGCAGCCCTTCGCGCACATAAAACACGCTGTCGCACGTGATTATCGAGTCAGCCTCAATCTCGTATTTTATTCTGTCGTTGTCGACGCGGACCACCGACTTGACGCAGCCATAAATATCGACCTCTCCGTCGGCCCTGACCAGCTGCACCGACCGCAGCTGCTGCCACTGATACCCGAACGCCACGAAAAACAGGAAGACGACCCAGCCTGCCCAGTTCCCATACGACGGCCTGAAGCGGACGCACATGACTATCATCCCGATCAGGCACAGCACGCCGACGACGTAAAAGACACCCTCGAAGCCCGGCAAGAATATGGTCAGAAAAATACCGCCCAACATGCCGACAAGGACACGAGTGAGCGGTAATGAAAAAATTTTCATGGTCTCAGGAAACTATCTTTTCATGATTTTCTGCGTTTTGACCGAACCGTCAGCAAAGAAAGTGCGTGTCAGATAAACGCCCGTCGTCGGCGCGGCCGTCAGTTTCGAACCGCAGATGGAATAATATTCCGTCCGCACAATCTCTTTGCCGGCCGTCTCGCTGCCCACCGACGTATAGCTCGGATAATCGACGTAAATCATATACAGATACAGCCCATTGTCGGGCTCAAAAGACAGCGTAGCCGCCGCGCCATCATACTCATAACCTATCATGCGGATTTGCGTCGACACGAATTTCTCGTCGGCTATGGGCGTGCCGCCAATCAGTATCGACCGCTCGGCGTTTGACGTCGTCGACTTGGCCGCAAAATAGACCTTCGCCGCCCCGCTGACCTTGACGTCTATCTGCGCCGACTGGCTCAGCGTGATATTCCCCCAGAAATTAATGGATTCACCGTTCCACGTCAAACTCTCATTCGAGCTTCTATAGGCAAGACTATTGTCTGTGATGGTCAGATTCCCGTCCACATATTTGGCCCCGGAAATGAAGCTGTCCGAAATCAAATACTTTTCATCATTCTCTGCATGCACATTCACTACATACAACATTGCGCATGCGATAAAAAAAACTATTTTATTCATGGCAGTATTTTTTAGAATTTTGCGCAATATAACATTTTTATACAAATAAAAAAAGGCACCCCTGTCCGGGATGCCTTTATAGTTATCTGCTCTGGCAGTTATTCTGCTGCAGGCTGAGCTTCAACCGTCTCGTCGGCCGCTTTCTTCGACCGGCTGCGACGGGTCTTCTTCTTCTCTTCTGCTGCCTTCGGAGCTGCTAGCATACCCGCGTTATAATCAACGAGTTCGATATAGCACACTTCTGCTGCGTCACCTACGCGATTGCCTAACTTCAGGATTCTTGTGTAACCGCCCTGACGATTTGCAATTTTCTCGCCTACTTCGGTAAACAACTCTTTAACTGCATATTTGTCTTTCAAGTAGCTGAAAACCAAACGCTGTGCGTTCGTCTTGTCCTCCACAGTCGAAAGATTCTTTGTCTTTGTCATCAACGGTTCTACGTACATACGCAAAGCCTTTGCTTTTGCCAGCGTGGTCTTGATTCGCTTGTGCATAATCAAAGAACACGCCATGTTGGCCAACAATGCTTTACGATGGGCACTTGTCCTACCAAGATGATTAAATTTCTTATTATGTCTCATCGTAATTAATCTTTGTCTAATTTATACTTTGCGGTATCCATACCAAACGACAGGCCCAAGTTAACCAAGAGATCATCAAGTTCCGTCAGAGATTTCTTGCCGAAATTCCTGAACTTGAGAAGATCGTTCCTATGGTAAGTCACCAATTCGCCAAGAGTCTCGACGTCGGCAGCCTTCAGGCAGTTCAATGCACGAACCGATAGATCCATGTCGACCAATCGGGTCTTGAGCAACTGCCTCATGTGCAGCACCTCCTCGTCAAACTCTTCGTTGCCGAACTTCTCGTCAGAATCCAACGTAATCTTCTCGTCAGAGAACAGCATGAAGTGATAAATCAAAATCTTAGCCGCCTCTTTGAGCGCATCCTTTGGATGAATTGAACCATTCGTCGTAATCTCGAAAACGAGTTTCTCGTAATCCGTTTGTTGTTCAATACGATACTGTTCTACCGAATACTTCACATTCTTGATAGGCGTGTAGATTGAATCAATTGCAATCACGCCTATTTCATCGTCTGCCGAAGCATTGTCATCACTGACGACATATCCACGACCCTTGTTGATTGTAAAGGTCATATTGAATGTCGTTTCAGGATTCAAATTGCAGACGACCATCTCAGGGTTCAGAACCTCAAACGACTGCATGAAACTGTTAAAGTCACCTGCTGTTATCTGTTCCTTGCCCGAGAACGATACTGTAACTTCTTCGGAATCAATATCCTGAGTCAACTTCTTGAAACATACTTGCTTCAAATTCAGAATAATCTGAGTCACGTCATCGACTACGCCCGGTATGGTTGCAAACTCGTGGTCGACTCCATCAATCTTGATTGATGTGATTGCGTATCCTTCAAGAGAAGACAACAATATTCTTCTTAAGGCATTTCCAATGGTCTGACCATATCCGGGCTCAAGCGGACGAAATTCAAAACGACCGAATTTATCGTCAGACTCAAGCATAATGACTTTGTCTGGTTTTTGGAATGCTAAAACTGCCATAAGAATTAATTATTTAGAATACAAATCGACGATCAACTGTTCTTTGATATTTTCTGGAATATCAGACCTCTCAGGCATATTCAGGAATTTGCCAGACATCGTGTTCTTGTCCCACTCCAACCACGGATATTTCGAATGGTTGGCATTCTGCAAAGAGTTTGCTACAACCTCCAGCGATTTGGACTTCTCGCGAACACCGACAATCTGACCTGCCTTTATCCTATACGAAGGAATGTTGACAACTTCACCGTCAACCAAAATGTGACGGTGTCCTACTAACTGACGGGCTGCGGCACGAGTAGGAGCTATTCCAAGACGATAAACGACATTATCCAAACGCGATTCAAGAAGACCCAAAAGCACCTCACCGGTTACTCCCTTGCTTCTTTTCGCATCGGCATAAACGATTCTGAACTGACGTTCAAGAAGGCCATAAGTGTATTTTGCCTTCTGTTTCTCTTTCAGCTGAGTACCATATTCGCTGGTTTTCCGGCGATGGTTCAAGCCATGTTGTCCGGGCGGATAACTTTTTCTTTTTTCAAACGCCCTGTCTGGACCATAAATTGCCTCACCAAATTTTCTGGCAATTCTTGTTTTCGGACCAATAAATCTAGCCATTTTCTGATTTTTGATTTTTAAATTTTGATTTCAAATGATGAATATGGCAGCCCTGATTATATAATCATATAACCAATCATTATTCAAAATTCAAAACAAAAACGTTATGGTTATTAATTAATACTGAATTCTTTAAACTCTTCTTCTCTTAGGAGGACGGCAACCGTTGTGCGGCAGCGGCGTCACGTCGATGATCTCAGTTACCTCAATGCCGGCTGCGTGTATCGAACGGATAGCCGACTCACGGCCGTTGCCCGGACCCTTCACATAAGCCTTCACCTTTCTCAAGCCAAGATCGTAAGCAATTTTGGCACAGTCGGTAGCGGCCATCTGAGCTGCATAAGGAGTGTTTTTCTTCGAACCCTTGAAGTTCATTTTACCTGCACTCGACCACGAAATGGTCTGGCCATTCATGTTCGTCAGAGTGATGATAATATTATTGAATGAAGAATGAATGTGAGCCTGACCCTGAGCCTCAACATTTACGATTCTCTTTTTTTGCGTTCCTGCTTTCTTAGCCATAATTCAACGATTATTTAGTAGCTTTTTTCTTGTTAGCAACAGTTTTCTTCTTACCCTTGCGAGTACGTGCATTGTTCTTGGTCGACTGACCGCGAACAGGCAGACCAAGACGGTGACGGATGCCTCGATAGCAGCCAATATCCATCAGTCGCTTGATGTTCAACTGAACTTCAGAACGCAATTCACCTTCAACTTTTAATGAAGATCCGATAACTTCACGAATAGCCTGAACCTGTGCATCGGTCCAGTCTTTTACTTTTACACTACGATCAACTCCGGCCTTCTCCAAAACTGTACAAGCTGTACTCCGACCAATACCGTAAATGTAAGTCAATGCGATTTCACCTATCTTGTTGACAGGTATATCGACACCAGCAATTCTTGCCATAATAATTGATTTGTTTTTTTTTAACCTTGACGTTGTTTGAACTTAGGATTCTTTTTGCAGATCACATAAAGCCGACCTTTACGGCTGACAATCTTGCAATCCGCGCTTCTTTTTTTGATTGATGCTCTTACTTTCATAATGAAAATAGATTATTTATATCGATACGAAATTCTTCCTTTTGTCAGATCATACGGTGACATCTCAACCTTTACCTTATCTCCGGTGAGAATCTTGATATAGTTCATTCTCATTTTTCCGGAAATATGAGCAGTTATGACATGACCATTTTCCAACTCTACATGAAACATAGCATTGGAAAGAGCTTCGATTATTGTCCCATCCTGCTCGATAGATGACTGCTTTGGCATATAATTATCCTTACTTTTCTTAATTCGAGGTGCAAATGTAGTATTTATTTGAGAAAATCAAAAACAGACAACACATTAGCACCATTTTTTTCTACCACAATGGTTTGCTCAAAATGGGCCGTGCAACTTCCGTCGCAAGTTTCTATTCCGAAACCATCTTTCGAAACTCTCACATGACGTTCCCCGGCACTTGCTATCGGCTCTATCGCGATGACCATTCCGGCCTCCAGTCTTGTGCCCGAACCCTCAATTCCGTAATTGTATATCAGCGGATCTTCGTGAAGTTCGCGACCTATGCCGTGACCGGTCAGTTCCCTGATAACCGAATATCCGGCTCGTTCGATTTTTTCTTGAATCAAGTGGCCGACGGTGCCCAACCGCACTCCCTCGCATACTGCATTGACGGCCGCTTCAAGTGCCGACCGGACCGCAGTGACAAACTCCTGATTTTTTTCACTTATCGAGCCGACGGCGAACGTGAAAGCAGAATCGCCACAAAAACCATTCTGTCTCACACCGCAGTCAATCGTCACGATGTCACCGTCTTCCAAAGGCTTGGCAGTCGGGACGCCGTGGACTGCGACGTCATTTACAAATTGAATTTGGGAATCCTTTATAATTCAAAAAGGCAGGCTCTGCTTCGTTATCCTTGATAAACTCATAAGCGATCCTGTCTAATTTCAAAGGGGTTACACCAGGCGCTATATAATTAGATAATTCTCCGAGAGTCATGGCAACCAAACGGTTGCTGACTCTCAGGAGATTTATCTGTTCCTGTGTTTTGATAAATATCATTTCGAAAGAAGACTGTTCAATTAATGAACAGCTACTCCGGATGTGCGGCCCATGATTCGACCGGTCTTCATCAAACCATCGTAATGTCTCATCAACAAATGGCTTTCAATCTGCTGAAGCGTATCCAAAACTACACCTACCAGAATCAAGAGTGACGTACCACCGTAGAACTGAGCGAAGCTGGGATCTACGTAAGAAGATACGAATGAAGGCATTATGGCAACAATTGCCAGGAAAATAGACCCGGGCAATGTGATTTTCGACATCACAGAGTCTATGTAATCGGCAGTTTTCTTTCCGGGTTTGACACCCGGTATGAAACCTTGGTTGCGCTTCATATCCTCGGCCATCTGCGTCGGATTGATTGTGATTGCCGTATAGAAATAGGTAAATACAATAATCAGGAACGCAAAGATGAAGTTATACCAAAAACCGGTATAGTCGGCAAATATCGCCGAGAGGCCGCTTGCAGACTCTTCGCTAACGAAGCCCGCAAACACCACCGGCAAGAACATGATTGCCTGCGCGAATATTATCGGCATCACACCGGCCGCGTTGACTTTCAGCGGAATATACTGACGAACGCCGCCATACTGCTTGTTGCCGACAATCCGTTTAGCATACTGAACCGGAATGCGTCGCGTGCCCTGAACCAAAAGTATTGATCCGACAAACACGAAGAACAACACTACAAATTCGACCAAGAGCATTACTAATCCACCTGTGCCTGAAGCACTGCTCAACTTCGAAGCAAACTCGGCAATAAGAGACTGCGGCAGTCTGGCGATGATACCAATCATGATTATCAACGAAATACCATTGCCGATACCTCTGTCGGTTATTCTTTCGCCAAGCCACATTACAAACATCGTTCCGGCCGTCAGAATAATCACGCTCGACACCATGAACATAGCGCCCGTGATGGCAAACGCACTTTCGGGCAGTTTCGAGTTCAAGTTCGCAAGATAACTAGGCGCTTGGATCAACAGAATCAGAACCGTCAGGAAACGGGTTATCTGATTGATTTTCCGGCGTCCGTTCTCACCGTCGCGCTGCAACTTCTGAAAATATGGGAACGCTATTCCCAACAACTGGACAACAATCGAGGCCGAGATGTATGGCATGATACCCAAGCCTAAAATTGATGCATTCGAAAATGCGCCGCCTGAAAATGCGTCCAAAAGGCCAAGAACACCCTTGCTTGTTTGATCTTTTAAAGCGGTCAATTGTGCCGGGTCAATGCCGGGCAGCACAACATAGGAGCCTAAACGATAAACTAACAGGAATCCTAACGTCGTTAGGATCCTGTTTTTAAGTTCATCAATTTTCCAAATGTTGCGAATGGTGTCAATTAGTTGTCTCATTCGTCTACAGTTTTACTGCGGTACCCTGCGCTGCAACGATTGCGGCCTCAGCACTCTTGGAGAAAGCATGGGCTTTCACTTCGAGTTTGGCTGTCAAAGTACCATTACCCAAAATTTTGATGATGTCATTTTTTCCGACCAGACCTGCATTCGTCAAGTACTGCGGATCAATAACTGCTACATTCTCTTTCTCTGCCAAAGCCTGAATTGTCTCAAGATTGATTGCCTTATATTCTTTGCGACCGTAATTGTTGAAACCAAACTTCGGAAGACGACGCTGCAAAGGCATCTGACCACCTTCAAAACCGAATTTCTTCGAATAGCCCGAACGTGATTTTGCGCCTTTATGACCGCGGGTTGACGTTCCGCCGCGACCAGAACCGGCACCACGACCTACTCGCTTGTCATGATGAATAGACCCTTTAGCCGGCTTTAAACTGCTTAAATTCATGATTTCTGCTAATTTTACTGATTATTTTTCAACAGACACAAGGTGCTTTAACTTTGCAACCATGCCCATAATCTCACGGGTATCTTCTTTTTCTACCGTTTGATGCATCCGCTTGATGCCCAACGCAGCCATCGTGTCGCGCTGACGTTTGGGAGCACCAATCAGACTTTTAATCTGTGTGATTTTAATTTTTGCCATGATTTCAATAGTTAACCGTTAAACACTTTGTCCAAAGTTATGCCTCGCTGCTGTGCAATCGTGTAAGCGTCGCGCAACTCGCCAAGTGCGGCCATTGTGGCCTTCACCAAGTTGTGAGGATTCGACGAACCCTTCGACTTGGCCAGGACGTCGCTTACGCCTACGCTTTCGAGCACTGCGCGCATTGCACCACCGGCGGTCAGACCTGTACCGTGCGATGCAGGCTTGATGAACACCTGTGCACCACCGAACGATGCCAGCTGCTCGTGAGGTATTGTGCCATGGATCAACGGAACTTTGATCAAGTTCTTCTTGGCGGCCTCTACGCCCTTGGCAATAGCGGCCGTCACTTCACTTGCCTTGCCTAAGCCCCAGCCTACTATGCCGTTGCCGTCGCCTACAACCACAATGGCAGAGAAGCTAAAGGTACGACCACCTTTCGTAACTTTCGTTACTCGATTTATTGCTACCAGACGATCATTCAGTACAAGATCGTTAGTTGTTCTAACTCGTTTTGTATTTCCTACCATCGTTGTTAAAATTTAAGACCGGCTTCGCGGGCTGCTTCAGCCAATTGTTTTACACGTCCATGATAAAGATAGCCATTGCGATCAAACACGACTGCGTTGATGCCTGCATTCACAGCGTTTTCGGCGATTTTCTTGCCGACTGCGGCGGCCACTTCACTTTTTGTTCCTTTCACTTCCGACAAACTTTTAGAAGCCGAAGACAACGACAGCAATGTTTTGCCGGCTTCGTCGTCGATCAACTGCACATAAATCTGCTTGTTGCTTCTAAAGACCGTCATGCGAGGTCTTGTCGCCGTACCAGAAACCACGCCTCTGATACGAGTCTTTATCTTGTTCCTTCTTTCTATTTTCGAAAAAGCCATAATTCTAATAGTTAATCAGATTAAACTTTTGCTGATTTACCTGCTTTGCGACGAATAACTTCACCCACAAACTTGATGCCCTTGCCTTTGTAGGGCTCCGGCATACGCAATGAGCGGATTTTTGCGCAAACCTGACCGAGAAGCTGCTTGTCAGCAGTTTCCAGAGTGATGATCGGATTGCTCTTGCGGTCAGTAACAGCTTCTACTTTTATCTCAGAAGGCAACTGCATGCATATTGCGTGAGAATAGCCCAATGCCAAATCAAGCAACTGACCATTGGAGGTCGCACGGTAACCGACGCCAACCAGCTCCAACTGTACCTTGAAGCCCTGCGACACACCCACAACCATATTGTTGATCAAAGCACGATACAAACCGTGCAAAGCTCGATGTTCCTTATCGTCGGTCGGACGCGTAACGTGTACATGACCATCTTCGATAGAAACCTTAATGTCGGCATTGACAGCCTGCTTTAATTCTCCTTTAGGACCTTTTACTGTAACGACGTTGTTGTTATCAACGCTAACGTTTACACCCGAAGGAATTGCGATAGGTAATTTACCGATTCTTGACATTTCTGATTCCTCCTCTTTTTAGTAAACGTAACACAATACTTCGCCGCCGACCTTCTCAGTGCGAGCTTCCTTGTCAGTCATCACACCCTTGGAGGTCGATACGATGGCAATACCCAAACCATTCAGAACTCGGGGCATTTCGCGATAGCCGGTGTAGCTGCGCAAACCCGGAGTACTTACTCGTTTCAAAACGTTTATTGCCGGGCACTTTGTGGCCTGGTCATACTTCAAGGCAATCTTGATGATGCCCTGCTTGTTGTCGTCAATAAACTTGTAGTTCAGGATATAACCCTTTTCGAAAAGAATTTTGGTGATATTACGCTTCAGGTTCGAAGCAGGTATTTCTACCACCCTGTGTTTTGCCATAATGGCATTCCTGATTCGTGTCAGGAAATCTGATACTGGATCTGTAACCATATTAATAATTAGTTTAAATTGATCGCGAAACCGCGACAATATTTAACACTATTTTCTCACCAACTTGCTTTCTTAACGCCGGGAATCAGACCGTTGGAGGCCAATTCACGAAAAACAATACGAGAAATGCCAAATTGACGCATATACCCTTTGGGACGGCCAGTCAGCTTGCAACGGTTGTGCATGCGGACAGGACAAGAGTTTTTAGGTAAAAGCTGAAGAGCAACATAGTCGCCCTCAGCTTTTAACTTTGCTCTCTTTTCTGCGTATTTGGCAACAAGTTTGGCTCTCTTTACCTCGCGAGCCTTCATTGATTCTTTTGCCATGCTTACTTAGAAATTATTTTTTAGAATTTTTGAACGGTAATCCAAACTCCTTGAGAAGCGCATAAGCCTCCTCGTCGGTTTTTGCCGACGTCACAAAAGTAATATTCATACCCTGAATTTTATTAACCTGATCAAGATTTATTTCAGGGAAAATGAGCTGCTCGGTGACACCAAGAGTATAATTGCCCCGGCCGTCAAACTTTCCGGCTATGCCGTTGAAGTCGCGGATGCGAGGAAGCGACACCTTGATAAGACGTTCGAGGAACTCATACATCTTCTCGCGACGCAGAGTCACCTTGACGCCGATAGGCATCTTCTTGCGCACCTTAAAACCAGCGATGTCTTTCTTGGACAAGGTAGCGACGGCTTTCTGACCACTAATCATAGCCATCTCCTTCAGTGCGATTTCGATGATCTTCTTGTCGACAGTGGCTTCGCCCAGACCCTGATTCAAAACAATCTTTTCGAGTTTCGGAGCCTGCATGACTGTTGTATAGCCAAATTCCTTCATAAGAGCAGGCACGACCTGCTCTTTGTATTTGGTTTTCAATGACGGTACGTAGCTCATTTAATCTCCTCCCCTGATTTTTTTGAATATCTAACCAATTTTCCGTTCTCAAGGCGACGGCCAATTCTTGTGCCCTTGCCAGTTTTCTCGTCCTTCACATTCAAATTCGAAATATGAATCGGAGCTTCCTGCTTAACGATGCCGCCGTTGGGATTTGCCGAGTTTGGTTTGGTATGCTTGCTCACCATGTGCAAACCCTCGACTATTGCACACTGATTCTTCGGGTCGACCGAGAGGACTTTGCCCTCCTTGCCCTTGAAACCGCCTGCGTTTACGACTACGGTATCGCCTTTCTTAATATGCAATTTTGCCATTTTGTAAAATCTTAAATTTAAATTACTTCAGGCGCCAACGATACGATCTTCATATAACCGTCGCGCAATTCGCGAGCAACCGGGCCGAAGATACGTGTACCTCTCATTTCACCGGCATTGTTCAACAATACGCAAGCATTGTCGTCGAAGCGGATATACGAGCCGTCCGCACGTCTGATCTCTTTTTTGGTACGGACCACAACAGCCTTACTAACCGTACCTTTCTTCATTTCGCTCGAAGGCAAAGCGTTCTTCACAGTCACAACA